>Ga0070686_100000655_pt1 | contig 20277 bp, 1 predicted proteins | sample KBSS23LmetaG_FD_65654 | JGI IMG/M metagenome (GOLD analysis project Ga0070686, IMG submission 65654) | Switchgrass rhizosphere microbial communities from Kellogg Biological Station, Michigan, USA - KBS S2-3L metaG | ecosystem: Host-associated > Plants > Roots > Rhizosphere ... | reverse complement strand
CCGCCCGCGCGCAGGCGGAAGACGAGCCACGACTCGTAGGCCCCGCGGCCGACGACATCCCCGCCGCTCGTGTAGAACTGCTGGCAGACGTCGGCGCTGTTCGAGGTCGCGTCCGCGCCGAGAATCACGCCGGTCTTGGGGTGCGCGATCTGGTACCGGTCGTCCGGCTTCGACAGCTCGAACGTCTCGTCCTCCCCGACCGCCTCGCGATCGAAGTGGATCGGATAGCCGCGCCACATGCCCTGTCCGAGTTCGGCGGGATCAATGCGCGCGAAAAGGCCGGCCGGCCCACGCAGCGCGATCTTCTGCGGTGTCATATCGACATCTCCTCCATCGGGGGGTTCCGGGTCCGGCGGCTCCGGGTCCGGCGGGTCGCCGGGTTGCGGCGGCAACGGCGGCGGGCCCGGCATCGCCGCGTGGAGCTGCAGCCAGTCGTCGTGCACTTCCGGGTGGTCGCCGTAGCCGGTGGCGCGGCCGTAGCCGGAGAACGGCAACAGCGCGACGATCTGCGGGAAGTCGCGCACCAGGCGCGTGAAGACCGGGATCAGCGCGCGGATGTTGGTGGTGAGCGACGCGTTCGAGGTGTACTGCTGCGCGACGAGCGCCACGGGGCCCGGCGGCAGGGTGCTGAGCAGCCGGTGGAGATCGGCCTCGAAGGCGGCGGGCGTTTCCGCCGCGCCGCAGTACGCCTGCTGGCAGAGGACGCTACCGGGCGGGAGCTGCGGGTAGCGCGGCCAGCGGCGCTGGTCCCAATACGCGTACGGGACGTAGCCGCGCTGGTAGACGATCTGCGCCTGTCGCTCGACCTCCTCGACGGCGCCGCCGGACACGTAGTAGCCGACGTAGGGGCCGGGGAGTCCCTCCGTCTCCGACGTGACGATGACCGGATAGGACGCCGCGTCGATGCGGCGCACCGCGAGCACGCAGTTGGTCGGCGGCACCGGCGTGTTCGTGAACTGGAACCAGCCCAGCCACACCGGCCGCGTAATCGGCGGAATGACGATCGGCGCCTCGAAGGGCTCCCACGTCGGGACGACGCGCTGCGGGTCGACGTCGATGAGGTACGTGACGCTCTGTCGATTCGCCCGGAGCTTGACGATGTCGCCGGGGCCTTCGCCCTGCGTCCACGACGACGCGACGAAGAGGTCGTTGTTGATGGCGACGAGGTCGTGGCTGTAGGCCACGCCGCGGGTTTCGAGGACGTAGCCCTCGCTCGCGCCGTCGGGCTGCAGGATCAACCCCGGTCGCGCGTTCGTCCAGTAACAGAGCCAGGCGGTCCCGTCCGCCGTCGTCGCGATCCGCATGTTCATCGCGTCGGCGTAGAACGGGCGGAGCGGCGCGCGGCCGAAGGCGCCGCCGCGCCAGACGGCCTTGCCGCCGGGGAGCGCTTGCAGGTCGTAGGGATTGCGCGCGTCGGGGATCGAGATCCAGTCCGACGGGATCTCGCTCGGCCAGTTCACGTGCGCGGGTCGACTCGCGCCAGGCGGGATGATCGTGACGCCGTCGTACGACTGGTAGATCGACTTGAACGCGATGGTGCCGTCAAAGGCGACGTCGCCCATGCCGGCGCCGTAGAGGTCCGGGATCGTGCCGACCAGCAGCGTCGCGCGCGAGCCGTCCGGCGCTTCGCTCAGGGCGATCCATTGCCCGCCGCCACCGGCGATGGCGTTCGCGGTGTGCGGCGGCGACAGCGTCGTCGCAGTCGGCGCGCCGATGTCCCAGCGGCCGAGCAACGCCGAGGGCGCCTGCGCCACGACGAGCGCGGTGGGCGTGACGAACGCGCCGCGCCCATAGGTGGAGAAGGGGTAGTACTGCCCGTTGAGCGAACCGGGGACGCCCCCGGCGCCCATGATCACATCCCCGCGGCTACTAACTTTGGGCACGCAGCCTCTCAGGTCTTGATGAGGTAATTGAGAACGAGGTAGGGCGGGTCTTCGGGTCCCGTCGCCGCCGTTCCGCCGGAGTTGGTGGTGAGCGCCGTGCCGCTGCTGTCGGTCGGATTCGCCACGCCGGTGGTGACGTCATTCGCCGCCATGAACTGCGACGCGTCCGGGCCGGTGCCGCCGGAGTTGCCGACCTGATTGCGCCCGGTGACGCCGGGCGTGCTCAGCGTCGAGCCCCAGCCGTCGCGCGGCACCGTGTGCGTGTGCGCCGAGAGCGTGTGCGTATGCGAGTTGATGGTGTGGGTGTGGCTCGGCCCGGTGTGCGTGTGCTGAATCAACCCGCCGGTGGCGCCGAGCGTCGAGCCGGTGCCCGCCGCTGCCTTCCCGAGCGGGAAGCGCTGCCGAAGGTCCGGGAGGTTGAAGCTCGCGCCGCCGCCGCCGAACGTCGTGCCGATGACCGCCGAGAGCGCCGGATAGGTCGCCGTCGCGACGGACGACCCATCGCAGAGCAGCCAGCCCGAGGGCGCCACGGTCCCGCCGAAGGCGACGATGCCGCCAACCGGGATGTTGGACGCGGCCGGCGTCGCGGCAATCTGCGGGACTTGGACGTTGTCCTGCGTCCAGATGGTGTTGCCGAGACTGTCGGTGAGAACGAACTTGTAGCCGACGCCGTCTTGGATCCACACGTTGGCGCGGCCCGAGGCGTCGAGGATCGTCGGGTTGGCGTTGGGGACCGCCAGCCCCTGGTCGCTGTAGGTGGCGCGCGGCGTGCTCGTGCCGGCGGTGTAGCTATAGAGCTTCCCGCCGGACAGCGGAAAGCCGTTGGCGTCGTCCTCCCGGAACTTGATAAACGGTGCGGGGTATCCGGGCATTGGGCCACGCCACTCCGCGCGCGCGAGGCGCGCTGGTGGGCTATGGCCCGCTCGGCAAAGGCGGGGTCGAGCCTGGACGATGAGCTGGCGTCGTAGCCGAGAGAGGGCGAGCGGCCAGCGTGTGCAACGAGCGTAGCCGGTCTCAGGGACCGGCTCAAATCGGCGATTACTGGGCCACTAATGCCCGTTGGCGGAGGCGCTTGTGGAGGAGATCGCGCAGCGGCTCCGAGACCACCTTCTGCCGCACCGCGTCGCGCAGCCACGTATCAAACACCTCGCGCCGCATCGACTGACGCGCATCGAGGAGGATCGCCACCTTCTCCGGGTTCGAGGTGGCCGACAGCAGCGCGTCGGCAATCGTGTCCGACTCGCCGCGGACCAGCGAGCGCCGGAACTTGTTCTGCAGGCGCCGCGTGATTTCGGCGCGTTTCTTCGGATCGCGTTCGCTGGCGTACAGCTCGTGCTGCACCTCCTGCGCCATGCGGATCTGTGTGCGAGGATTCTGCTGGGCCGCGGGCAACGCCCGATACTCGGCGATCTTGCGGTTCATCGCCTTGTTCTCGGCCAGGCGTCCCGCGGCGCGATCCGCCTCGATCCCCGCGCCCACGTCGCGCCGATGCTCCAGCTCGCCGTAGTTGGTGACGCGGAGGAACCGCCCCACCGCGTTGGAGATGACCGGCAGGTCGAGGAAGACCTGACCCGGCGTGCGCGTCGTGGGCTTCGATTCACCGCCGTAGAACTTGTAGATGATGTCGGCCCCGAACTGCTTGGCCTCCCAGCCGAGGAACTTCCCGAACGCGTCCCAGTTCTGCGAGCCCTTCGCGAAGCGCGCCTTCTGCTCGTCCTCGGTCAGGAGGTTGCGCCCGCGGAAGTAGTCGTACGGGTTCTGCTTGGCGGCGTATTGCCCCGCCGTCGACAGGATGTCGAAGATGGGCGCCATGCTGGGGATCTGGCCCTGCGTGTAGTTGACGATGTCGGCGATGGTCTGCAGCACGCCCTCATCGCGCCGCCCGACCGCGGCCTCCAGCAGCTTCCAGGCGAGCCCGCCGAGGAACCGCCCGGTGTCATCCTGCGGCAAGCGCAGATAGATCGTGTTGCCCTCGGCGTCCTCGCCGAACGGGATGACGATGTAGTTGGTGAGGTCGTAGCGACTCGCGCGCCGGAGCAACTGGCCGGCCCGCGCCAAGAACGGCACCTTGGCGAGCGCACGCTCCAGCCAGTTCGCGTCGTCATCGCCACCGCCGGCCGCGCTGCCTGCCGCCGCCATGAGCGCGGCCATCATCAGGATCTTCGGCACGAGGTTGACCGCCGCCGTTTTCCACACAAACCCCGACCGCGTCGTCGGCCCGACCGCGACTTCCAGATCCGTGCGCCAGCCCTGCGCGACCGCATTTGAGAAGAGGAAGAGGTTGTTGGTCACCGGCGTCCATGTGCCACCGGCGAGGAAGTCCGGGCTCCCCACGCGCGTGCGCAGGAAATGGCGCTGCTCCGCCGTCAGGTCCGCCACCGAGCCCTCGCCCATGTACTCGTACATCATCGCGGCCTTGGGCAGGGTCTCGAAGAAATCGCCGGCATTGCGCATCCCGTTGGCGAGCGCGACGATCGGCCGGAGCAGCGGGTGCCGTGCCTTATTGAACGACCCGGCGCCGTAGCGCGCGAGGATGTTGGCGATCTGCGTCTCCTCGATCGTGTGGCCGTGGAACGTGTCGTTGAACGTCGTCGAGAGGATCCCCTTCTCCTCGGCGGTGAGCAGATGCTCCCAGGCCTCCAGCTGCGCCGCGGTGGGCTTCTCCGACAACCCGAACGCGCGCAGGCGCGCCAGCGGCACGGCCTGCCAGTAGCGCTTCATCAACTGCAGCATCGAGACGTTCGGCGTGTTCTTCCACGTCCGGATGAAGTCGCGGTAGACGTTGAAGCCCATGAAGCCGGGGTTGTAGGTCGTGTAGACGCGGCGGAACGGATCGTTGATCATCCGCAGCGCCGAGATGACCTTCGAGTTCTCCTCGACGGTGTGGTTGTCCAGCGAGTCGGCGATGTAGGGATCGACGTACTTCCCCATGAGCCGGCCCTTGACGTAGTAGGTGACCAGGCGCAGATCGGCGTGCTCGCCCGTCGGCTCCAGCGGCTTGCGCTTCTTGTCGTTCGTGACCAGCGCGTTCTTGATGTCGCCCCGATGATTCGCCATCAGGTAGTCGAACGCCTTGACCTTGACCTTCTGGTGCTCGGTCGCGCGCAACGTGACCATCGTGCGCAAGATCGTCTGATCGGCCGGGTTGGCGATGTCCTTCAGCGTGCCGATCTGCGTATGGATGCGCGAGGTGATCGGGTCCTTCAGGTGTTCGATCGTGCGGAAGGTCGCGTAGTACTGGTTCTCGTCGACCTTCTTCCACGTCGCGTCGGTATAGAGCCCCGCCTCGTACGCCTCCTTGGCGACGGCCTTGACCGCGGCCCGGAACGCGTCGGCCCGCGCGATGAGGACGGCCCGCTGCTCCGGCGTCTGCTTCTTAAGCAGGCTCTCATACAGCTCCTGCGCTTCCTTCGGCGCATAGCCGCGAGGATTCGCAATCTCCGTGCGGTCGCCGGCCCCGACGCGCTGATACATCAGCACTTCGCCGAAGGTCTTCCAGTCGATGCCGTGCGCGTCGAGGTCGGCCTTGAGCGGCACGATGTGGCGCTGCAGCCAGGCCTTCGCGCCGCCGCCGAGTCGATAGGTCCGCTCCGACAACGCGTAGAAGGGGTTGTCCTCGGACGCGATGGTCTTCCCCGCCTGACGGTCCGCCTTGAGCCGCGCGATGAAGGGCGCGTGCTTGTCGACGTGCTGCGCCATCAGGTGCATCCGATGCTCGGCGAAGGTCGTGGTCTGACCCGCCTTCGCGCGATCGCGGGCGACCGACTCCGCGTCCGCCACCCCGAACATCCCGCGGACACCTTCGCGCCGCCGCTCGATGAGTTCGTCGCGCGTGCCCGCCATCTGTTCCCACGTCGCAATGAACGCGGCCTTGACCTCGGGCTTCTGGCCGATGTGCTCCTCGAATTGCTTGAAGAAGATCGGCGCGTCGGTCTTCAGCTTGCCGGGGTTGTTCAGGAGCACCGAGAGCGCATCGGCGTACAACTCGCGCGCGCTGTTGCGGTACTTCTTGAAGAACGCGGGCGCCTTGTCCGGGTCCCACGGACGCCAGTCGGCGGAGAGCTTGATCAGCTCGGCGCGGACCGCCTTGTTCTTGATGGTGGTCCCATCGGCGGCGGTGAACTCGCCCTGCATGAAGCTGCGCAGCGACCGCAACCGGCCGAGCAGGTTCCCGCGCTTGAGGGTCTTGTCGGGCAACCAGTCGACGAGGTGCCCGATCTCGTGCGCGAGCGTCGCCGCGAGCTGCCGCTCCTGCCCCGCCTTGAAGAGACTCGCCGTCAGGCGAATCCCCTGCGGGCCGAACATGCCGCGCGTCATCGGATTGCGGAAGCGACGGACGACGCGCGGGGTGTTGATCAGGTCGCGCGCCAAGTCGACCAGCTCCGGGAACTCGATGGCGTGCAGCGGCCGGCCCAGCATCTCGGCCGGCGTCTGCGGGAAGTTGGGCCCCTCGTGGAGGATTTCGCCGGGCCGCATCGGCGCGCCGCGACCGCTCGGCGTACCGCCCGCGCTCTCGCCCCCCTCGGCCATGTCGCTGGCCAGATCCTCTTCGCCCTCGGTGCCCTCGCCCTCCGTCTCGATTTCCTGTTCTTCGCCGAGCCCCAGCTGGCGATTGATGTCGTCCAGCCGCGCCTGCGCCTGGTCGTACTCCGCCTGCTGGGGGAACGGGGTGTTGAGGAGCTTGTCGAAGGTCTCCAGCTGCGCCTTCGCGCGCCGCGCCTCTTCGTTCCAGTAGCCGACGGACGCGGCGACGCGCGTGATCTCGTTGTCCATCTCGGACGCGAGTCCCTGCCCCTGCCGCCAGTCCAGCCCGCCGCGCGCCGTGTCCGCGCTGCTCGGCACGAACATGGAGAACTCCCGCTGCGCGTACTTGCCCTGTTCGTTGCCGGCGTACCGTCGCGGGGGATCGTCGGGATGCCGTAGGACCAGCATCGGTTCGCGGTGCTTGTTGGCGACGAGCCAGATATTCAGTCCGCGCATCGTCCCGAGCTGCTTGGGGTCGTAGTAGTCGACGTAGAGCCCCGGATGCGCCTCGTTGCCGCGCGTCTCCTCCTGCACGAGCGCGAGGAGCTTCTCGCCGATGACCTTCGGCCCTTCGAGGACCTCGTCGCCGATCGTCGCGGTGACGCGTTCGAGGCGCGGCGTGATCGGTTCGTTGAGCTGCGTCAGTTCCTTGGCGGACTTCTCCGCGAGGTCGAGGATCTGCTGTTGCCCGCCGCGCATCCAGCGCGCTTCGCGGACCTGGTCCTCCCAGCCGGCGTGCACCAGCCGCAGCCGTTCGGCTTCCTCCGCGGCCTTCCCCTGCTCGATGATGAGCGGGTTGCCCGTGGCGACGGCCTTGAACGTGCCGGCCGTGAGCACGGTGTTATCGAGGTCGAGCGAGAGATTGCGCTGCTCGATCTTCCCCTTATAGAAGTCGGCCAGGAACTTGGCCTTCGCCTCGTTCAGCTGCCACATATAGGCGTCCATGCCGAACGCCGTGCCTGCCCCCTGCGTGATGTAGTTGCGGACCTTGACGCGGAAGTTGGGGTCGTAGAGCGGCTTGCCCGGCGTCGCGAACCAGTTCCCCTGTCGGAGGATGCGGCCGTAGCGCTGCTCGGTCTCCGAGGGCTTGTAGGTCGGGTCCGCGTTCAGCTCCGCCACGAGACGGTCCTGCACGTTCATGCCCGTGGCCATCGTGTCGCTCGACCCCAGCAGCACGCGGATCGTGCCCTCGCGCACCTTGCGGAACAGCGCCTTGCGCGCGGCGTCGCGTTGCTTTTTCGGCAACCGGTTCACGTCGTGGATGAACGCGACCTCGGAGGCCTTCACGGCACCGGTCCGCACCAGCTTGCGCTTGAAGTCGGTGTAGAGGTCGTAGCCGCGCAGCAACTCGGCCGGCGTCAGCGGGCGCTTGACGCGCGCGCCCGCGGCGGGATCCCACACCTCTTTCGTCGCCGGGCGAATCTCGGACCCCGGCGTGCCGCGGTCCATGAACACGAGGATCGTCCCGCGATTCGCCTTGTGCTCGTTGAGGATGTCCGCCGCATCCTGCACCATCACGTTGATCTTGCTGCCCGGATCGTCGCGCTCGGTGCGATCGATGAGGCGCTGGTCGAGCGCCGACAAGCGGCCGTCCTGCGTAATCGCCGCCATGTTGTCGAGATGGCGTTGGCGCGGGTCGAGGTGGTCGGCGCGGTCTTCCAGCTCCTTGAGATACATCAGCTGCCGCTCGGTCGCCGGCACGGCGACGGCCGTGACCTCGTCGTCCTGCAGCAGGGGCCGCGCCTCTTTGATCTCGGGCAGGTCGTCGATCATCTTGACGTCGGCGACCTGCCGGAACATCTGCCCCAGGTCGGGGAGATTGCGGAACTCACTGAGGCGCGCCCGCGCGCTGATCCCGGTGCCGCTCGGATCCAGTTCGGCCTTGATGGTGATGAGGCCGAACTGCTGCAGCCACGCGTCGAAGCTCTTGAGGCCCGCCTGCTCCAGCGTCTGCTCCTGCAGCAGCTTCTGCATGACGTAGATTTCCGCCATCGAGTTCGACACCGGCGTCCCGGTGGCGAAGAAGACGTTGCGGTAGTTCGTCAGCTTGTTGATGTACCGCGTCTTCAGGTACATATCGGTGGCGCGCTGCACGGGGTCGCCCGTGTTGCTCGGGATCCCCGCGGCCTGCTGCCGCGTGTGGAAGTAGAGGTTCTTGTAGTAGTGCGCTTCGTCGACGAACATCGCGTCGACGCCGAGCTGCTCGAACGACAGCATGTCGTCCTTCGGCCGATTCAGCAGCTTATCCAGCGTCGCCTGGATCTTGTCGCGCATGTTCTCCAGCTGCTTGATGTGCGGCGGCGTGCGGCTGTCCCGCTGATTCGAGCGGCGGCTGGTGCCCCGCTGCTCGTCCACCTCGGCTTGATAGGCCTCGATGATCGCGGTCTCGATTTCGTCGAGCAGCTCGCGGTGATACGCCTGCTCCGCTTCGCGACTGATCGACACCTTCACGAACGCCGACATCGGCATGATGATGCCGTCCCAGTTGCCCGAGGCGATGCGCGCGGTGAAGCGCTTGCGGTTGTCTTTCTCGAGATCCTCCGGTCGGGCGATCAGTAGCTTCGCGTTCGGGTAGTACTGCAGGAACTCGCTCGGCGCCTGCGAGATGAGGTGGTTCGGGACGACGTAGAGCGGCTTGCGCGCGAGGCCCAGCCGACGCAGCTCCATCCCGGTGCCCGCCATCCACAACGACTTGCCTGCGCCGACCACCCATGCCGCCAGCGTGTTGCCAAACTGCAACGCGCGCGCGATCCCGTTGCGCTGATGCGAGCGGATCTTCTTCTGCCAGTACTCCGCCATGCCGGGGAACGTCAGGTACGACCCATCGACGTGCGGCTCGACGAGCGCGTTGTAGCGGTCGTTGTAGGTCCGCACGGCCCACTGCCGCCGCTCGGGGTTCTCGTTGAACAGCCACTCCGAGAACGCCTTGTGCAGCTCCTCGCGCTTGTTGCGCGCCAGCGCCGTCGCCACCGTGTTGATCGCCCGCGCGCCCGTGTCGGGGTCCGGCGCATCCCGGATCGTGATCCGGCGGTCATTCAGCGCCGCCATGAGCAGCGTCTTGAGGTTGACGTCGGGGGTCGCGAACGTCGCCGTGTGCGCGCCGGCCGGGCCGTCGATGTGCCACTTCGCGCTGAACGGCGAGGACGTGACCGTCCACTGCAACTGGCGCGTGTTGGCGATGTGCGCGATGAAGTCCTGCACCATCTCGGGCGGGATCCACATCGCGCCGAGGCGCACGTTGATCTTGTGGGCCTCCAGATCCGGCGGGAGGACGGCCTTGAGGCGCTCGACGGCTTCGTCGTAGCGCGGGTCGAGTTTCGCGGCGGCTTCCGCTTCGGCGAGCTTCACGCGCACGTTGCCCGACAGGTACTGCGCCGGCAGTTGCCATCCGCCCGGCGTGTCGATAATCAGACCGGCGGTGTGGAGCTGGGTGGTCGCCTCTTCCGCCGAGATGCCGAGCAGTTCGCCGGCTCGGTCGAAGTCGAGGCGCCCCTTCTCGCCGAGCACCAGCTGCAACGCCTGGTCGGGCGACGAGGCGGATCGCGCCGCGCGCTCGGCGCCCATCGTGCGCGTCGTGAAGACGGCGGTCTTCTCCGCCTTCTCGGTCTCGACGTCGTAGTCCTCCAGCGACAGCAGGAGGGCGATGTCGGGGTCTTCGCGGAAGACGGCCCAGTTCTTTTCCTCGGAGATGTAGCCGAACTTCTTGACGAAGGCGTCGTAGCGCTTCGTCAGATCCGCTTGCGCGGCCTCCACCGCCTCGGTGGTGGCGTCGGGCGACGCCATCAGGTCGTAGACGTTCCGCAAGGCGGTGCGGAGCGGCAGCAGCCCCATGACGCGCGCGGCGTCCGTGGCGCTCAGATCCACGGGCGTCACCTTGCCGTCGATGATCTGCGCGATGCGCCCTTCGTGTTCGAGGAACTCGAACGGGCGGGTGCCGACCGGCGGCATGGTGTCGGTGAAGGCCTCCAGCGTCGGGCCCGCGGGATCGAGGTTGATGACGTCCGCCGGCAGGGACGCGATGGCGCCCTTCAGTTGTGTTTCGAGGTGCCCGGTCGGCTCGACGTTGTAGGTGTTCTTCGCCCGCATCTTGCCGGTCGCCGTGTGCTCGCCGAGCACCATCTCGGGGTGCGCCACGAAGTACTCGTTGACCGGATGCGCGAACGTCTCGCCCTTCTTGTTCTTGAGCCCCTCCAGCTTCGGCGCCGCCATCCACGGGCCGGCGTGCTTCGCCTCCTCGCCCTCCAGGCGCTTGCGCAGGAAGATGATGTCGGTGACGACCGCCGTGCCGGCGTTGCCGTGGAAGGTCGTCCACGGCATCCGGATCGCACCCAGCAGATCGGCGCGGCTGGCGAGGTATTCGCGCACGCGCTGGCCGGTCTCGTCGGTGGCGTCCATCGTCCCGTGCGACGTGATGAACGCGACCAGGCCTCCGGGCGCGACGCGGTCGAGCGCCTTGGCGAAGAAGTAGTTGTGGATGCGGCGCCGCAGGAACGCCGGGCCCTGGAACGCCGTGTCGGTGATCGGGATGTCGCCGAAGGGGACGTTGCTGACCGCCACCGCAAAGTGGTTCGACGGCAGCTGCGCCTCCTCGAAGCCGGCGTTCTGTGTGAAGGCGCCGGGATAGAGGGCCTGCGCGATCTGCGCGGTGATCGGGTCCTTCTCGACGAGCGCGAACGTCAGCGCGCCGCGCAGGTCGGCCGGCGCCAACCCCACGAAGTGCCCGATGCCGGCGCTCGGCTCCAGCGCCGACCCGTGTGTGACGCCGAGGTGGCGGACCGCGTCCCACATCGCGCGCACGACGGTCGGGGAGGTGTAGTGGGCGTTCTGCGTCGAGTTGCGCGCGCGCTTGTACTCCTCGCGCGTCAGCAGACCTTCGAGGATGCGGTTTTGGTCGTACCAGTACTGGCCGGTCGGCGCGTCGGAGGCTGCGGCCTCCTCGTCGACGTCGTCCTTCCACGGCTCGAAGATGCGCGAGAGTCCGCCCCAGCCGACGTACTGCACGAGCGCGCGCTGTTCATCGGGCGTGGCGCCGCGCTGCTCGGTCGCGAGCTGCTTGAGAATCCGGATGGCCGCGAGGTTACGCGCGACGCGCTGGGGCTTGCTGCCGGTGCCGATGGCGTCGGCATCCGTGATGGTGTAGAGCGCCGGGGTTAGTCCGGGGTCTTCTCCGGGTCCGGGAACAGCTCCGCGTTTGCCAGTTCGCGCGCCTGGTCGAGATTGAGGCCGTGACGCAGCACCAGATCCCGCTCCTGTGCCGCCGCCCGCGCCAGCAGGGCGTCGACCTCCTCGTCCGCCAGATCCGGATTCGCCTGTTTCACTGCCTGCCACAGGGCCGTTCGGCTCGGCATCGGGGGCTGCTCCTTGCTCCTTAGTATACGCCTCGACCTCGGCCGCGACGGTCGGCCGGGTCTGCGCCAAGACGGCCTTCAGGGCGGGACCGAACTGCGTCCCCTTGGCGAGTTCCTGCGTCAGCGGCCACGCCACCTCGAAGTAGCGCTCGGCGTCGGCGTCCTCGCCGAACGTCTCCCGGAACGCCAGCGCCGCCTCCCGGAAGTTGAGGATGCCGGTCTGGACGAAATTGCGCGCCAGCTTGACGACCTTGGCAACGAGGGCGGGGTCGAGCGGCGTGTTGGCGCCGACGCGGCCCAGGTCCTTCTTGATCGACTTGACCAGCTCCTCGCGTTCCTTCAGCAGCCGCTCGCGCTCCGCTTCGAGGGCGATGCGCTCCGGGCTCTTCGCCGGTTCCGCAGCCGGCGCCTTCGCGGGTTGCGAGACGGCGGGCCGCGACGCAGGGGCGACGGTCGGCCCCGCGGCCGGCGACGCGATCGGCACGTTCTTGCCGCCCTCGAATCGGTGCGTGACCGGGTCCGTCGTTTCGACCGCGCGCGTGTCCTTTGCTCCGAACCAGCGGTCGAGCAGCTCCTGCCCGGACGCCTCCGCTTCGGCCTTCGTGGCAAAGCGCAGCCCGTTGCTGGCCCAGTCGCCCGCGACCGCCTGCATCTCCGCTTTCCAGCTCGTCGTCGCGGCCGGAGCGGCCGGCGCCACGGTCGGCGGCGCCGGCTCTGAGCCCTTCGCCGTTCCGGTGTGGTCGACCCACTTCTGCAGCGCCACCGAGAGGTCGCGCATCGCCTGCGATTTCGCGTGCGTCTGGTTGTGCGGCGTGAGCCGGCCGAGGGCCTCGTTGATGTAGAACACCCGCATCCGCCCCTTCTCGCGGATGCGCGCGCGCCACGCGCCTGCGTTCTCCTTCACCGGCCCGGAGCCCTTGTACTTCGTCACCTTGAAGCCGAGCGCTTCGAGGTACTTCTTGATCGTCTTGAACGAGGCCGGGTCCACCGTGTTGATCGGGCGCTGCGCCTCGACCGCATGGACATACGGCCACAGCCGGTCGATCGCCTGTTGCGCGCGATCGATCGTGTGGTACTCGCCTTCCGACACGATGCGCGCGCCGTGGCGAATCGTCGTCGCGTAATACGGATGGTTCCCCTGCATCCGGAAGGCGATGCGCGCCGTGAATGCGTCGTCCTGCACGTAGACCTTCGCGACGCCCGTCGGCTGGATGTCCGACAAGTCCCGCGCGCCCGCGGGACGCGTCGCCTCGCCGGTCCACGCCACGAGTCGCGCCGGCTCCACCGCAAACGCCGCCTCGTCGTCGGGCTTGATCTCGACGCGGCCATCCTCCAGCACGCGCTCGACCAGCACGCGGTCGCCCTGGAAGTTGGCGACGTCGCCCCTCGTCCACGGGCCCGCCGTCTTCGCCGTCGCCTCGGGGGCCTCGAACAAACTCCCCTGTCCTTCGCGGCGCTTCAGCTCGCGGTCGAGCACGCCTTCGAGCCGATCGAGCACCTCGGCCGATGTGTCGTAGCGGTAGAGTTCGCTGTCGAGTTCGCTGAGCGCGTACTTGCCCGTCTCCTCGCGCAGGGCCTCGATGCCCTTGAGGTGCGCGCGCACGTCCTCGATCGGCATCTCCCGCACGAGGGTCGGGTTGCCGTCGATGGCAGCGACCGCGGCTTGGAGCAGCCCGTATTCCTCGTCGGGATCGAGGCGCGCGCGGTCTTCGCGCTGGTCCTCGATCAAGTAGCGGTACGCGGCCAGGTCCTCCGCGGCGTCGCGCTGCGGGACTGGCAGGGCCCGCACGTACTCCTCGGCGGCGGCGCGGCTATAGAACGGCTCCTCGACGCGCTTGCCGTCCACATCGAGCAGGAACCGATCGGTCTTCGGGTCGTGCGCGATGCGGACCTTACGCCCGTTCATTCGCGTCGTCAGCACGAACGGGGTCGGCGGACGCGAGACGGGCGCCTTGCCCTTGGCCGGCTTCGGCGGCGCGGCGGGCGCGGCCTTCGGGCGCAAGTTGAGGCTGTCGACCATGCGGAGCGCGTGCTCGGCATCCTCGGCGGTGCGTTCCCAATCGCGCCAGTTATCGGTCTGCGGGATGTCGTGTTCGTCGAAGTACTGCTCGTACTCGTTCCACAGCGCGCGCGCCGTCCCGATTGTGGCGAGGTCCTTCGCCTCCGCCGCGGTCCGCTTCGAGATGGCGGTGTCGACGCGCTGGAGCGCGGTCCGCACCACCCCAAGTCGCTGCTTGAAGCCCTTGTATTTCTTGGCGTGCTCGGGCTCTTTCAGCTTGTCGGACTTCGGTCGCGTGACCCCATAGCCGCCGGCCTGCGACGTCGCCGGCCGTGACTTCGGCGGCGCCTTGGGCACCGCGGACAGCGAGCTGGCCAGCACGGTCGTCAGGTGGGTCACGCCCCCGTCGAGCGTCTCGATGATCCGATAGGCTGGGCCTGCTGGTAGGTAGACGTGGCCGGTGTCCGGGTCGACGGTGCTGGGATGCGTCGGGTAGAACTCCTGCACGGTGACCGGCTTCCCCTCATACATCGCCGTGCTGCCGAACTGGAACGCGCGTTCAATGCCCTTCGGTTCTTGGGTGGCGATGACCTCCGTGCGCGCCTGCTGCAACGTCTTCGTCGATGCCGCGCTGCGGTCGTACGCGATTTCATACAGCGCCACGAGCACTGGCGCCATCCCCTCCGATTCGATGGTTTCGCCGGGCTCTAGGGGTTTGGGGTTGGCTTTGATGTTGGCGATCGCCTCGTGCTGCGCCCGCTCGATCGCCGAGCCGCCGAACAGCTCGTCGACCTTCCCCGCCTTCTGCGCGCGTAGCGCATCCGCGCGACTGATGCCGGTCGCGTCGAAGACCCGCTGCAGCTCCTCCTTCGTGAAGTCGTCCCACTCCCCGCGGAAGAACTGGCCAGCCAGCCCGACCTGGGTCGCGGCGTCGTCGACCTCTTCGCCGGCATCGCCCGCCGCGATGCGGTCGATGCGATGTTTCAGTTCGTTCTGCGCCGGCCGGCCCTCGACGAAGAACGCATTCGCGCGCGAACTGTCGGTCGTCACGCGCGCGCGCGGGAACACCGCGAGGACCTTCTCGACCAGGTGCTGCTGGCGCTTGTTCGTCTCCCCGACGCCGAGGAAGTGGAAGCCGTACTCGCCGTAGGGGTCGACGCGCGACTCCTTGATCATCGCGAGCATGGCGTCGAGCTGCTCGTCGGAGATCGCGCCCATGTTGCCGGGCAACCCGATCATGGCGCCGTCGAACTGCCGGAAGACCTCGACCGCACGCGCGGCCATCGTCGGGCCGACCTGCACCGGCACGACCACGTTGATCCCCTTGCCGAGCAGAGCATTGATCTGGTCGGCGTACTCGTCCTGAATCTCCTTCGTCTCCTCGGGGAAGGACCGCGGGACCGCGCCGTCCGCGCCGCGCTTGACGATCGTGTTGGGGTCGTTCTTGTCGACGAACACCGGCGCGACGTCGGGCGCCACGACGTAGAGGTTCGCGGCCTCCCCGTCGGCCTTCTCGATGTCGTCGGCGAGCCCGGTGTAGACCGACAGCACGGCGTCGAAGTTGATCCCCGGCACGCCGCGCCCGTCTTCGATCTTGGTCGTGCCGAAGGCGCCGGAGTCGACAAACCCGTTCCCGCCGTCGACGATGTGCGCGACAAACTGGTCGCGTACCGGCCCCGTCATGCCGAGCGCCGTGACGCCGACGTCGTGTCCGGCCTTGATGAAGCCGGCGAGGTCGGCCGGCGCACGCTGATTGCCCGACCGGAACGTGATGACCGGCTTCGTCTCGGGCTCCTGATCGTCCTCCTCGTCCCGCGACAGATCCGGACGCTGCGGCACGTACTTCTCGCCGGCCGGGTGGTCGTACTGCGCCGGACGCTCTTGGTTCTGCCAGTCCTCCTGCGCGAGCGCCTGGTTCGCCATGAAGAACGCGTAGGCGAAGCCCTCGGGCGTCTCCGAGCGTTCGTCGACGTCCTCGCTCCCCATCTCGCTCTGAATGATGCTGCCGCGCCCGCCTTCCTTCTTCAGCCCTCCGACACGCGCCTGCGGGAGGTCGTGATTGAACTCGCCCCACAGCTGCGTTCCCTTGGTGTAGGGCTCGCCATAGTCGTCGGGGTTGAACTTGAGCGTCGGCTCCGGCAGGCCCGCGAGCTTGTTAATCCGCCCGACCGGGTTCTCCATGACATAGAACCGCGGGTTGGCCTGCGCGACCATCAGCTTCACGACCGCGACGAGCGTCTGCCCGTATTCGGTCGGCGTGTCGAAGTGCTTCGCGGCTTCCGTGCCGTAGGTCCGTTCCAGCCACGTCAGCCCGGTTTTCTTGTCGATGTAGCCCGGCTGGTCGTGGCGCGGCCACGCGTGCGCGCCGGAGTTAGTGAAGGACGTGCACGGAGGCTGCGCGATGATGCCGACGATCTGGTAGCCCTGCGACAGGATCTCTTCGATCTCGTCCATCCACTTGCCGAAGTCGGTGAGGTCTTCGGCCGTGCCGCCCTCGCCTTCCGGCCGGATGTCGAAGCGCCGCACGCTGTAGCCGGCGTCGACCCACGGCTGCGACACGATGCCCGTGCGGTCGAACGGCGCGAGGATGACCTTCCCCGAGTTGTCTTGCGTCTCGCCGAGTCGCTTCGCTTCGGCTTTCCATTCCTCCAGGCGCTTCGCACCCTCGGCCTGCGATAGCACCGGCACGCCCGCGCGCAGCCCGAGCCCGATCCATTCGTCGTCGGTGCCCCTCTTCTTGTGCGGCCGGCCTTCCCACAAGTTGGAGGTCTGCGTCGGCTCCGGGAAGACCTCGTGCGGGTTGCGCCGGAACTCGACCATCCCGAACGCGGTGTTGAACTCCTGAATGTCGAACTCGGCCGTCTTGGGGTCGAGCGTGTTGAAGATCAGATCGCCGGCCTCCTGCGATGACGCGAAGACCTCGTTCTCCAGCAGCTGGTTGAAGTCCGGGTCTTCCTGCCCGGTGATGTGCTGGAGGCCCGCCAGTGCGGCCTCCGAGACCGCGCGTGCCGCGCCCTTCGGGGGCGTCTCGCTGAAGTACGCCTCCATCGCGTCGCGCAGCGCGTCCGCCCGTTCTCGGGCGGTGGCGTCGTCGCTTTCCTCCATCTGATCGAGGAGGAGCTGGTAAATCTCCATCGCCTCGCGGATGTGTCGCAGATCCCACGAGCGATTCCACGCCTTGAACATCTCCTCCAGCCGAACGCGCGCCCCCGCGGACAGGTCGTCTTCGAGCGCGTGCGTGTTCATCGCATTGCGCCGCGGGCGATCCGGGCCCTCCTCCGGCTCCGGGGCTTCCTTCGCGTATTCCCGGTCCGCTACCGCCTCGACTTCGTCCGTGAGCGCGTCGAGATCGACGCCCTGCTGCTTGGCGAGTTCGTCCCACGCCGCGTGGTAGTCGTCGCTCAGCTCGTCGAGTTGCTTGCCGAGGCGCAGGCGTTCGTCGGCGTCGCTCTTCGGGTCACGCGCCAACTCGCGATAGCTGCGCAGCACGCGCGCGTGCTGCAGGAGGCGCTGGACCTGCTCTTTCTTCACGCGCTCCACCGCCGCGTTCGCGGTGTCGCCATTGACGGCTTTCCACGCGACGGCGAAGGCGTCTTCGGCGCGCTTGTCCTCGCCGAAGTCGGCGCGGAACTGCAGGGCCGCTTCGCGGAAGTGCAGAATCCCGCGCTTGATGTAGTTGCGCGCGAGCTTCACGACGATGTCGAGCACCTCCGGGTCCAGCGGTGTGTTGGCGCCGACGCGATTGAGCTTGGCCTTGAGCTGCCGGATGAGGTCGTCAGCTTCCGCGGCGAGGGCGGCGCGCTCCGTGTCGATCGCCGCCTGTTCTGGCGAACGCGCGGGCTCGGGCTTCGGCTCGGGCTCGGCCACCGGTTCGGCCCCCGTGGCGCCGTCCATCGCTTCGGCGAGCGCGGCGGCAATCTCCTCGTCGCTCAGTTCGTCGCCGGTGCGCTCGGCAATCGGCTTGACCGCAGGCGCCGCGGGTGTGGCGGGCTGCGAGACCGCGGGCCTGGAGGCCGGCCGCGGGACGAAGGCCGGGGTCTCCGGTACCTCGATGCCGTGTTTGCGCAAGTCGTCGGCCGAGACGGTGGACCGATCCAGGGGCCCACCCCGCACGTGGTATTTCGGCTCTCCCTGTTGGCCGGTCTCATCGGGCTGATGGAACGCGAAGACCGCGGTCGGCTTCGGCTCCGCGAGCCGCGCGTGCGCGTCGGCCGGCGTCATCGCGTCGATCGCCGCGTCGCTATGGCCGCGCGCGCGCAACTGCTCGCGCATCGCGCGCGTGATCATGAACGGCACTTGCGCCTGCGGCGCCGGCTGCGACACCGCCGGTCGAGACGCGGGCGGCGCCGTCGCGGCGGTCGCGATCTCGAGCTTCGTGATGGCGTTCCCGACGTGCCACCGACGGTGGCCCTCGGCGTCCTTGTGCCAGACCTCGAAGGGATGGAGCCCGACCTTCGGCGTCGTCTCGCCCGGCACCTCGCGCGTCAGGTCGTCGCGCACCTGGCCGGTCGCGCGATCCCGCACCACAATCGCGATGCTGCCGTCGTCGAGGATTTCCGGGCGCGCCGTCGTCGGGCCATCGGGGTCGCTGTAGTTGTCGCGATAGAGCTGGACGCGCTCCGCCGTGTCGGGCGTGAGATAGATCGTGGCGTCCGACGGGCCGAAGCGCTCGCCGGTCTTCGTCTTCGCGCGCGTCGTGCGGGCGCCGTCGACCGTGTAGGTGCTGCCCTGCGACGTCGTGAAGCCGGTGACGGGCGCGGGCGGCGCTTCGGTCGCGGTGAGCGCGCCCCGCAACGCCGAGAGGCGCTCCGCGTTGTAGCCGAGCACGCGCTTGCCGCCGGTCGTCTGCGCGCCCTGCGGCTGGACGCCGGCCTCCTCAATCGCGCGCTGCTGCTCCGGCGAGAAGTAATGACCGGGCACGACGCCGTTGATGGCGTGCAGCGTGTCGGCCTTGTCCAGCGCCGTGACGAGCGGGTGCTGCTGCCGCGCCTCCGGGTCCTCGGGCAACGACGCGATGATTGCCGCCGGGTCGAACGCCGGTGGCGCCACCGTCGCCGCGGGCGTCCCGCCGGGAGCCGGCACGGCCGTCGCCGCGGGCTCACCAGCTGCCGGAGTCTCCGCGCGCGACGGCGGCGTCTCGCCGAGCGCGGCATTGACCATGTCCAGGCGCGCGCCAAAGGCCTGCGCGGCGTCCGGCGTGGTCACGCTCTGTCGCGCTAGTTGCAGTTGCTGGCGGAGGTCCTGCAGCTCCTCGACGCCCTTGCCCTTCAGCCCCGACTCGAAGTCCGCGAGCGGCCCGCCGCCGCCGGGCAACTTGTCGAGCAGCTTGTCGACGGGGATCGCTGTGAGGATCTTCCCGAACGCGCCGGGCGCCGCGAACGCGGGCGCTTCCACGAGGAGCTGCTGCCACAGGTCCTTCGCCGCTTGCACGCGCGCGTTGGCGGAGAGCGTCTCCCCTTCCTGCGCCGGCCGCGTCTGGCCGGTGAAGAGCCGCGTCGTCTCCGACTGCGGATCGCCCGGCTGGCCGATCGGCAGCATGTCGCGCATGACGTCGCCGACCCGTTCCTCGAAAATCTCGCCGAGCATCCCGTTCCACGCCGTGCCTTCCTTCAGCATGGCGAGGGCCTTCCCGAGCGAGTTGCGGGGCGAGAGCTTCATCCACTCGTTGACGATCGCCGTCTTGAAGCCGGCGATCTTGTCGAGCGTGGGCGCGACCGCCGCCGCGACTTTCGCGCCGGGCTTGGTGCCCTTCAGGAAGCCGAGGATCTCCTCGGGCAGTTCGCCGGTGCGCTCGGACGCCACTTCGACGAATTGCGCGCCGAAGCCCTTGGCCAGCGCCGGCAGGAACGAATCGTCGTGCCAGTCCTGCAGCCGCGTGTGGAGGTCCTGTGCGGCGGTCTTCGAGAGCTTGCGCTGCAGCGGGAGCGCCTGGTCGCGCAGCGCGCCCGCACGCGCCTCCATCGCCTGCAGCGCGGCAAACTCCGGATCGAGCGCGGCCTTCTGTGCCTGCAGCTCCGCGAGCTTGGCCTGGTACGGATCGATCAGCTGGCGCGTGCGGGTGCTAAAGGCGTCGAGTTCCTCCTGCACCGCGCCGAGCCGCGCGTTGAAGGCGTCGGTCTGCTGCTTGACCGCGGCCTCCTCGTTCTTGAGCGCCGTGAAGTTGACGACGGGCCGGCCCGCCGCTTCCCACGCCTTGAGGTGCGTGTCGAGCGTCGCCTGCGCGTGGGTGACTCCAGCGCGTAGCTCGTCGAGTTCCTGCTTGCGCGCCGCCGCCAGCTGCTGCTCTTCGGCCTGCGCGGCGTCGACCTGCGGGCGCACGGCCTCCAGTTCCGCCTGCGCGTGCTCGAACGCGGCGCGCTTGGGCGTGAACGCCGCGACCGCCGCGTCGTATTGCGGACGCAGCTGATCGCCTTCGCTGACGAGGCCCTCCAACTGGGCTTCGGTCTTCTGCTCTTCGGGGTTGAGCTGGGTCTTGAGCGTCGGCGCCATGTAGCCGGCGGTCGACGCCGCGAGGCGCGGGACG
>Ga0070686_100000654_pt1 | contig 20286 bp, 19 predicted proteins | sample KBSS23LmetaG_FD_65654 | JGI IMG/M metagenome (GOLD analysis project Ga0070686, IMG submission 65654) | Switchgrass rhizosphere microbial communities from Kellogg Biological Station, Michigan, USA - KBS S2-3L metaG | ecosystem: Host-associated > Plants > Roots > Rhizosphere ... | reverse complement strand
CCGCTCGGGATCCACACGCATAACGACAGCGACGTCGCGGTCGCCAACGCCTACGCGGGGATCGAGGCGGGATGCACCCAGGTCCAGGGGACGATCAACGGCTGGGGCGAACGGTGCGGCAACGCGAACCTGATCTCGGTCATCGCGGGCCTGCAGCTCAAGATGGGGATCCGCTGCGTCCCCGATGAGAACCTCGCCCGCCTCACCGAGCTTTCGCGCCAGGTCAGCGAGATCGCGAACATCCGTCCGCGCGCGCACGCGCCGTACGTCGGGCATTCGGCGTTCGCGCACAAGGGAGGAATGCACGTCGCGGCCGTCGAGAAGGTCCCCGCCAGCTACGAGCACATCGTGCCCGAGTCGGTGGGCAACCGGCGCCACGTCGTCGTGTCCGAGCTGTCGGGCCGCGGCAACATCCGGATGCGTACCGCGGAGCTCGGCCTCGACGTCCAGGGGAGCGAGCGCGCGGTGCTGGAGCGGATCAAAGATCTCGAAAGCCAGGGGTATCAGTTCGAGGCCGCCGAGGGATCGTTCGAGCTGCTCGGGCGGCGCCAGCAACCCGGCTACGTTCCGCCGTTCGAGATTCTGGATGTGGTCGTGATCTCCGAACGCCGGCGCGGCAACTCGATGTTCGCGGAGGCGACCGTCAAGCTCAAGATCGCGGACGAGGTCGTGCACACGGTGGCCGAGGGGTCGGGGCCCGTGCACGCGCTCGACGGCGCTTTCCACAAGGCGCTCAATCCTCATTTCCCCGCGGTGCGCGATGTGCACCTCGTGGACTACAAGGTCCGGATCCTCGATCCGGAGGCCGCGACCGGAGCGAAGACCCGCGTTCTCATCGAGGCGGCGCGCGGCGAGGAGCGCTGGAGCACGATCGGCGTCTCCCCGAACATCATCGAGGCCAGTGCGATCGCCCTGGCGGACGCGATGGAGTTGCCGCTCGCGCGCGCCGCGGCGATCGCAGAGAGCCCCGGCAAAGTCGCGGTCCGTTAGGAAATTTTCTCCCATTCAGGCGACGGCCCGGTACCATCCCGGAGCGGAGAAACCGTGAGCGACAACGGAACCCTGGACGAGCGTGTGACCCGACTTGTTACCGAGTATGCGCAGGCGCGGCCCGATGGCCCGCTGCACGCCAAGCTGACGCTACGCGGCGACCTCGCGATCGACTCGCTGGCGCTGGTCTCGATGACGATCCGGCTCGGGGAAGAATTTGGCGTGGACATCGTTGAGAGTGGTGTGGAGCTGGGGCAGCTTGAGACATTGGGTGATTTGGCGGCTATCGCGGAAAAGCTTCAGCAACAGGGCGGTGGGTGAGCAGCTTGGGCGTTGACATCTCAAGCGTACAAATGGTAGGTAAAAGTACGCGGTAGCGGGTAAACAACAGGCCAATCGGGAGTCAGAAAAGACATGGACAACAAAGAGCGGGCGCCGGAGACCAAGGATGTCACCACGAGGCAGACGGATGTTCCTGCGACGAGCAGCGACGTCGACGCCGGTGAATTCAAGATCGAGGTCCGCAAGCTGGAAGTTCCCGTTCGCCCGCGCGGCGTCCTCGCGGAGTAACCGCCGAGTGGCCGGCCGGGCTTGACAGCCCGGCGGTAACGGGACAATTAAGGACCGATGACCGCTCCGGTTCTCGGCACGGTGCCGATTTATTTTGGCGCCGCCGACAGGCCTCTATTCGGATTCCTCCATCGGCCGACCGGAGTGACCCGACGGGCTATCGGGGTCGTGCTCTGCAGCCCGATCGGCGAGGACATGATCCGGGCCCATCGGGCTTTTCGGCACCTCGCCGAGAAGCTGGCGGAGGCCGGTTTTCCGGTGCTCCGATTCGATTTCGACGGCACGGGCGATTCGGCCGGCGACGAGCGCGATGCCGACCGGGTCGCGACGTGGCGCGCGGACGTGGGACGCGCCGCCGCCGCGTTGCGGGACCAGGCGGGGGTGAAGCGGCTGGCTTTCGTCGGGCTCAGGATGGGCGCGACGCTGGCGGCGCTGGCCGCGGCTGATCTCGGTGGTGTCGACGCGCTCGTGCTGTGGGGCGCCTACGAGAACGGCGGGACTTTCGTCAGCGAGGCGACGCGCGCCCACAAGATGCACGCGATGCTCGAGCCGACGAGCTTCTCCGGCGGCCCTGCCGCGACTGACGGGCAGGAGGCGCTGGGGTTCCTGCTGACCCCGCAGACGGCGACCGATCTGGGCGGCCTCGAGCTGCTCGCGACCACCCGTTCCCCGGCGCGGCGCATGCTGGTCATCGACACCGCGAACGTACCGTCGGCGAACGCGCTCGTCGGCCATCTGCGGTCGCTCGGAAGCACCGTCACCGCCCGGCACATGCCGGGACAGAAGTTCCTGATCACCTCGCCGAACAACGCCGAGGTCCCGGTGGCCCACATCGACGCCATCGTCGCCTGGATGGTCGAGGACGCGGCCAAAGTCGACGCCGTCCAGCCGCCGCCAGCGGCCGGGGCCCCGATGGAGGCCCAGGCGCCCAAGCTGCGCGAGCGGGCCGTGGTGTTCGGGAAGCGGAGCCCGCTGTTCGGTATCCTTTCCAGCCCGCCGGCCGAGATCCAGCGGACCGATCTTCCGGGGATCATCATCCTCAACGCCGGCACCGTGCATCGCATCGGCGCTCACCGGCTGTCCGTGACGCTTGCGCGGCGCTGGGCCGCGCTGGGCTTCCACGTCCTCAGGATGGACCTTTCGGGCATCGGCGACAGCCCGGCGGCAGAGGGGAACCGGGAGAACCTGAGTTACCCGCCGGGCGGCCGCGAGGACGTGCGCAGTGCGATGGATTTCCTCGGCGAGCGGTTCAAATTGAAGAAGTTCATCGTGACCGGCGTCTGCTCCGGCGCTGACGTCGCGTTTCACGCGGGGTTCGACGAGCCGCGCGCGGCGGGCGTGATGTTGCTGAACCCGAGGACGTTCTGCATCACCGACCTCAAGACCATCAACACCTACCAGCAGGCGCGCTGGTACCAGGGATCGCTGCTGAGGACGCAGTCCTGGCTCAAGCTCCTCCGGGGCGACGTCGACATCGCGCGGGCGGTCCGCATCGTCGCGCCGAAGGTGAAGGACGTCGTCCTGCGGCGCGCGAAGCGCACCATCGACGGGCTCCTGGGCGCGGCGCGGGCCGGCGCCGCCGCCCCGGACCAGACGACCGAGGTGGATGTGCCCAAGTGCCTGAATGCCATGGCCACGAGGGGCGTGGACACGTTCCTGCTCGTCACCGAGAACGATCCGGGCGTCGACTACCTCGAATCCAACTACGGTAACGACATGCGTCTACTCGCCGCGCTGCCGAGCTTCCATCGCACCGACATTCGCGGGACGGACAACACGTTCACCGCGCGCTGGGCCCAGGAGCAGGTCACGCAGATCCTGACCGAGCACCTCAAGCAGCGTTTCCTCGCCGCGCGGGCGGCCTGATGCCGGATTCCGGCGCGATCCAGGCGCTCGCGGCCCTCGCCAAGGGCGCGGCGCTCGAGCCCTGGAGCTACGATCCGGCCCCGCTCGCAGCGAACGACATCGAGATCCAGATCTCGCACTGCGGCCTTTGCCATAGCGACATCCATCTCATCGACGACGGCTGGAATCGGAGTCGGTACCCGCTCGTTCCCGGGCACGAGATCGTCGGCACCGTGGTCGCGGCGGGGTCGGACGTCAAGTCGATCAAGGTTGGCCAGAGGGTGGGGGTTGGCTGGCAACGCAGCGCCTGCCTGGAGTGCGACCTCTGCGTCGCCGGGCAGGAGAACCTGTGCCGGAACCAGCAGGCCACCTGCATGGGGAATCACGGCGGCCTCGCGGATCGGATCCGGATCGACGGCCGGTTCGCGTTCGCCCTTCCGGACGAGATGCCGAGCGCCATCGCGGCGCCTCTCCTGTGTGGCGGCGTGACCGTGTTCTCCCCGATGCGTCGGTTTAGCATCGGCGCGACGAGCTCTCTCGCCATCGTCGGCGTCGGTGGTCTCGGGCACATGGCGATCCTGATGGCCCGCGCGCTCGGCTGCGAGGTGACGGCGCTTTCGACCTCGCCGGAAAAGCGGGACGAGGTGATCGCCATGGGGGCGAACGACTTCGGGTCCTCCACGGACGCCAAGGATCTGCGCCGGCATTTCGGACGCTTCGATATGGTGCTCTCGACGGTTCACGCGCGGCTCGACTGGACCACCTATCTCCAGACGCTGCGGCCCCACGGCGTCTTGTGCTTGCTCGGGATGCCGCCCGGCGTGCTTCAGTTCCCACCATCTCTGCTCGTCACGGGCGAGCGATCGATCACCGGCAGCGACATCGGCAGCAGGGCGATGATTCGCGAGATGCTGCTGTTCTCGGCGCGTCACAAGATCGCGCCGCAGGTGCAGCAGATGCCGATGGTCGAGGCCAACGCGGCGCTCACGCGGCTGCGACAGAACCAGGTCCGCTACCGCGTCGTCCTCGAGAACTGACGCGCGCTCGTTCAAGGGCTGTCTGGCGCGCGTTCGATCTTCAGGGCGCCCCGACAGTCGCGGTAGGCGGCGAAGGTGGGGTGGAGCTTGCGGCGCTGGATCTTTCCGGTGTGGGTGCGCGGTATGGGCGCCGCGCCGTGGAGGAGCACCTTGGGTCGCATCTCGAGCGGCAGCGCGGCGACGGCGGTCTCGAGCCGGGCGCGCAGCCCGTCGTCGACCACCTCGGCCTCGAGGTAGACGCCGATCTCCTCGCCGTGGGTCTGGTGTGGGAACCCGAGCACGACGAAGCGTCCCTCTATGTCCGGCACGCGGGCGAGGAGCTCGCGCTCGATTGCGAGCGGGCTGAACTTGTCACCGTCACGAATGATGATCTCCTTGATCCGGCCGGTGATGAAGAAGTTCGGAACGCCGCCATCGAGGCGGAAGTAGCCTTCATCGCCTGTCCGCAGCCAGCCGTCGCCTCCCAGCATCGCCCCCGTCGCTTCGGCGTCCTTGAAGTACTGCAGCATCGTGCTCGGGCCGCGGATGCAGAGCTCCCCTCGCTGATCCTCGGGCAGAGCATCCCCGGCCGGACCCGCCACCTTGACCTCGACGCCGGAGAGCGGACCGCCGATCGACGTCAGCTCGCCGCCGTAGAGGAGCCGCCGTCGGTCCGCGTCGGGAAGATCCGGGGAGAGGCAACAAGCGAAGTTGGTGTACTCCGACAGCCCCCACCCCTGGATGAGCGGGATCTCCGTCTTGGACTCGAAGGTGCGTGCCGCATCCGCGGTCAACGGCGCCGACGACACCAGGATCGCGCGCAGCGTCGGCACCTTGTCGCGCCGGACACCGACCTGGAGAAGCGGCGTCAGCAACGTCGGCACCACGCTGGTCACGAGGACCTTCTCGGCGCGAACAATCTCGGCCCAGGCGAACGGGTCGAAGCGATCCGTGAAGACGAGGTGGCCGCCCGTCGTCAGCGCCGTCATCAGCCCGAAGCCGAGCGCGTGGGCATGATAGAGCGGAAGCACCGCGAACTGGGTCTGACCGTCGAGGCGGAAGTTGACGGCCATGCTCCACGCGTTCGCGAGCAAGCTCTCCTGCGCCAGGGAGACGCCCTTGGGGTTGCCGGTCGTGCCCGAGGTGTAGAGCACGACCGCCATCGTCCGGGAGAGCGAGGAGCTCGGGGCGGCGGGCTCGTCGCTGATCGCGGCGGCAGCGCCGGCGGTGGACTCCGCGGCAGGTACGGGCTCGTCCTCGAACGCGACCACGACGGGGGGCAGCCGACCGACGCGCGCGAGCATCTCCTTCGCGCCGAAGATCGCCCGCGCCTCCGAATGCGCCAGCACGTAGTCCCAGTCCGCCGGACCGGTCGTCGGGTTCAGCGGCACGACAGCGGCCCCGATACGCATCGTGGCCAGGAGAAGGGGAGGGACCTCCAGCCGATTGGCGGCGAGGATGGCGATTCGATCCCCGCGCTGGATGCCGAACTCCTCGCGCAGGCGGCGGGTCATCCGATCGACGGCGACCAGCAGATCGCCGTAGCTGAGGCTCCCCTGGCGCGCGCGGCCCTTGTAGAAGGTCAGCCCGGGCCGTTCCGGCGGCAGGCGGCGCAGCGCGCCGAGCAGCTCCGGAATGTCGGAGAAGCGCGTGATCGTGGGCGGTGGTGGCGTCATCGGGCGGTCATGAAAGCGTACGCGTAGCTCTGCTGGATCCTTTCCGACAGGACGTTCAGCGCGTCGGTCGAATAGCGCCAGTCGACGTCGGGTGCGGCGTCCTCCAGCGTCGTGACGCCGAAGTAGAGGGGCTCGAACCCCATCTTGAGATACGCCTGCGCGTAGCTGGCGGCTATCGCCGCCTCGTCCGCGAAGATCGCGTCACGGTGACCGAGGCCGGGATAGTTGGACTTCGCGAACGACCCGACCTTGCCCGCGTCGTTCCAGTGCAGGGCGACGCAGTGGCCCACCTCCTCGCCCGACACCGGATCGCGGCGGTGGATGGCGAGCAGGCGGCGCTTGACGTCGCTGAACAGGAGCTCGAGGAGACCGTAGGCCAGGATCGCGGAGTCGATGCAGGTGATCTTCTTGGCGTGCAGCGATGCCTGCACCGACTGCACGCGGTAGGCGGTCCGCCAGTCCTCGAGGTAGCCGATCGCGTCGAGCACCCGCCGGAGGTCCTCGGGCACCTCGAAGGGACCGCCCGCCAGCTCACGGATGCGGCGGAAGTCCGCGTCCGTGTAGTTCAGCGCCCCCGCCGGATCCAAGCCCGCGGCCTATTCGGACAGCAGGTCGCTCGGCAAGCGCGGGATCGTGGGGAAGCGGGCGTAGAACGTGTCGATGCCGTCCATGAAGAGGTACAGGTGCTCCGCCATCGACCGGACGATGTTGAGAGCCGCATCGACCTCCGCACTCGTCAGCGGCGGGACGCTCTGGCACATCTCGAGGAACACGTTCTCGTGCCCGAGTTTCTGGTCGGCGTTCGTGTGCGCGATGAAGGCGTCGATGATCTTGTCCGTGTAGGGGTAGTGCTTCCTCATCGCGGCATAGAAGTCGTCGATCGAGCTCGAATCCCCGGCGTCGCCGGTGTTCTCCGTCATCTGCAAGAGCTCGTTGCCGGCGTAGTAGCCGAACGAGTTCTTGGCCGCCGACTCCGACAGGAAGTTGACGAGCGCGCGCGTGCTCGGAAGCGGCTGGGCGCGCAGGATCGTGTCGTTGGGGAACAGGCTCTGGAGGCCCTTCCGGTAGATGTCGCCGTGGTTGTACTCCTCGATGAAGTGGCGGGCGAGGTGCGGCATCATCTCCGGGGTCGAGTTGGCGGCGGCGATCGCCATGTGCTCGTAGGCGCCCTCGATGTAGTGGTACTTCTCGAACGCGAAGCCCAGTACCTGAGCGCGCGACGCCTTGCCGGTCACGACGTTCTCCCAGAACGGGTGGTTGTAGATTGGCTGAAGCCATTCGTTCACGTGGCGGCGATGGAGCGCGTAAAATTCCTCGCCCGTCGTCATCTTGCCGCTCAGATCCTTGAACGACAGCAGACCGGTCTTGCCGAGCTCCTCCGACAGGGTCTGGACCCGTCGCGGCGACTCCCCGATCCGCTCGGCGATCTTGCCGATGTCGTTGGCGCCGTCGAGGTAAGGGAGCATCTTGCCGAACAGCTGGGCGGCCGGTCCGGAGAGCGTGACCTCCTCGCCGAGATATGCGATGGCCAGCTTGTCGCTGGTGCGCTGAGTCACCTTGGCGGTGCGCTTCAGGATCGGGTGCGTCTGCATTGGGTCTCCGTTGGGCACGTTGCTGCCTAGTCGAGCGCCTGGCTGAACGCGGGACGGGGGATGGAATTCCCATCAATCGCGTAGTACTTGTCGATGCTGTCGGTCCAGAGCCAGATGTGCTCGATCAGCTGGTGCCCGTACTCGAGCGCCCGGCCCGCGCGCGCGGCGGGCATCGACTCGATCGTGCTCAGGATGTCGAGGAACAGGTCCGAGTGCTGGTATTGCACGTCGAGGTCCAGGTGGGCGTAGATCGGGGCGATCGACTCTTGCGGCAAGTCGTAGAGCTTGGCGCAGGTCTCGTAGTAGGGATTGTAGGCGCCGCGATCGACGGTGGTCCCCTCGAGCACCGCGGAGCAGATCGAGTACGAGACGATGTCCTCGCGGGCGGCCTGGCGCATGAAGTTCGACAACGCCAGCGTCATGGGCAGCGGCACGGATCCTTCGATGCTCTCGCCGCTGAAGCCGAGCGCTTTGAGCGCCTTCAGGAAGTAGTGGTAGTGATTCCACTCCTCCGCGTAGTGCTTCGCGCGCATTCCCTTGATCTTTTTCTCGGCCGTGTGCGCGCACGAAAGCGGCATGTGGCGGTTTGCGTTGCGCGTGTAGTGATAAAGCTCGATCAACCAGCCGGAATACAGGCGCCGCGAACCCTTGCCGCTCATCATCTTGTCCCAGAACGGATGCGAGAACGCTTCGTTGAGCCAGCTCGGCAACACCTTGTTGAACAGCGTGTGGAGCTCGACGCCCGACAGGGTCTTGGGAATTGTGTCGGCGCGATAAAACAGTCCCGCGCTCGCAAATGCCTGGAGCAGGCGCCGCAACTGCGGCTCGCTCATGCCAAGATCCGCTGCGATCTCTTTCTCGCTGCGGATGCCGGGCACTTCCTCGGCGAGCTTCTGGTAAAGCGCGTATTCCTTGCTCCCCAGATCCACCTCTCGATCGGAAAGTTTGAGCGCCACACCGGACGCGTTCCGCGACTCTGCCTCGTACACCCGCCGAATCCCGAATTCCTGATTGAGAGATGCCATGGTGCGCAGGCTATCGCGGCCGCCGATTCGTGGTCAACTGCCAAGACTGCGACAAGAAAGTCTGTAAACAACTTTGCCGGGCTCCAACCGTCCTCGGGCCGACCGGACCACGCCTTTTTGCGGGTAGGAGCTGGCGAAGGGGCCGGCGTCCAACGCTCGCCTTGCCTGGGCCAGATGATTGTGCCAGCATTCGCGCGCGAATGAAGCCCGCCTTGCGGGTTGTCCCCGTCACCGACGAACGGACCCTGTCGGCGCGTGCCGACGAATGGACCACGTTGCTAGCCCGCAGCGCGTCCAATCGCCACACGCAGACGCCGCTCTGGCTGCTGGCCTGGTGGCGGGTGTTCGGCGGACAAGACGGGCGGCGAATCGCCTCGGCGCTCGTTTACGACGGGGAGCGGCTGGTGGGGCTGGCGCCGATGCTGCGACGAGTCTGGTGGCACCGGCGGGCGATTCCGTTTCGCCGGCTCGAGCTGATCGCCGCGGGCGAATCGGAAGACGACGAGATCCTGTCCGACTACATCGGCGTCATCGCCGAGCGCGGTTACGAGGATCCGGTGGCGGAGGCGCTGGCCGCGGAGATCGCGCGCGGTGCATTGGGCGGCTGCGACGAGGTCATGCTGACGGCGCTGGACGGCGAGCTTTCGATCGGCGCCGCGCTGGCCCGCGCGCTGGAGGCCAAGGGGATGGCCGTGGAGCAGAAGCAGGGCGTGCCGTCGCCTTACATACGGCTGCCCGCGACCTGGGAGGCGTACCTCGCCGCGCTGTCCGGTTCGGGCCGTTACCTCGTGAACCGGTCGCTGCGCGATTTCGACAAGTGGGCGGCCGGCGACGTCCAGCTCGCGCGCGTTCGATCGCTCGCCGATCTGCCGGAGGGCAAGCGCGTCCTGGTGAGCCTGCACGAGCAACGCTGGCAGGCGGCCGGGCAGAAGGGTGTGTTCGCGTCCGGCCTGTTCTCCCGGTTCCACGACGCCGTGCTGCCGGCGCTGGTCGAGCAGGGCGCCCTCGACCTTTGCTGGTTGAGCGTGCGCGGTCAGCCGGTCGCCGTCTCGTACAGCGTCATCTGGGACAACAAGGTGCTGTTCTATCAGGGCGGGCGGACCCTGGAGGTGCCCAAGGGCATTCGACCGGGGATTGTGCTCCACGTTCGCTGCATACAGGCCGCGATCGAAGCGGGGCGCGTCGAATACGACTTCCTGCAGGGCGCGAGCCAGTACAAGCTGCAGATGGCGACGGCGTCCCGCCCGATGCTGGCGATTCGCGCGGCGCGGGCACCGCTACGCGATCTCGCGCGCGCCGCCATGGAGCAGGGGGTCGCCTACATACGCCAGCGCCGGGCAGCCCGGTCGACGAGCCAGCAATGACCGAACCTCTCGTCTCGGTCGTCATTCCGACGTACAACCGCGCGTACTGCATCGAGCGCGCGATCGACTCCGTGCTCGCCCAGAGCAACGCGAACGTCGAGGCGGTCGTGATCGACGACGGCTCGAAGGATCAGACGGATGCGCTGATGCAGCGCCGCTACGGCAACGACCCGCGGGTCCGTTACTTCTACCAGGAGAACACCGGGATCTCGGGGGCGCGGAACGCGGGCCTTCAGCGCGTGCGGGGCGACTACGTCGCGCTTCTGGATTCGGACGATGACTGGGCGCCCTGGAAGCTGGAGCTGCAGATCGCGTGCATGCGCGCGCACCCCGAGCTGGGCATGACCTGGACGGACATGATCGCGCTCGGCCCGTCGGGGGAGAAGACCCACGACGCCTATCTGCGCGTCATGTACGACGCGTATCGCTGGTTCCCGAAGCCCGAGGGTCTGTTCCAGTCGAGCCAGCCGATCGACGCGGTGGCGCCGCGCGCGGCGGAAATCGCACCGGGGCGAAGATTCTATTTCGGCGACATCGGGGCCGAGATGCTGATGGGCAACCTGGTGCACACGTCGACCGTCGTCCTGACGCGCGCGCGGGCGGACATGATCAAGTCGTTCCGCGAGGACCTGCGGCACGCCGGCGAGGACTTCGAGTTTCATCTGAGGACGTGCCGCGCCGGGCCGGTCGGCTTCCTGGACGTGTCGGCGATCCGTTACCAGCGCGGACGGGCCGATCAGGCGACCAAGCCCGCCAACCAGATTCACCTGGCCCAGAATTTTCTGCGCGTGATCGAGCCGATCCTGAAGGCCGAGCGCAACAGCTTGCGTCTACCGCTGCGGATGCAAAACGCGGTGCTCGCCGAGGCGCACGCCTGGGTGGGCCAGGTGCGCCTCGACATGGGAGACGCGGCCATCGCGCGGCGCGAGCTTCTGCAGTCGCTGGCGTGCCAGCCTCTCCAGGCCCGCACCGCGCGGTTGCTGGTCGCCGCCTGTCTGCCGCCGCAATTGCGCCAGACCGTCCGGCGTCTCTATCGCCGCGCGCGCGGCCGCGGGTAGCGGGCGCGCCCCCCTTCCGGCCTTTCCCCGAGTCTGGACGGGGCGCCCGGGCTGCGATAGGCTTTGCACTCCGATCGCCGCCGCAGCCTCGGGGCGACCGGGAAGGCAGGGCAGCGTGCCCAGAATCGCACCAGCGGTTGCATCACCCGGCGCCCGTTACGCCACAGGCGCCCGCCCGGTCTGCATGGCCGTGGGGCTGGGCGTCTTGTTTCTGTCGGCATGCGTCGGGGACGGGGGCAGCGGCACGACCGGGGGCACGGGCGGCGTCGCGGGATCTTCGACCGGGGCCGGCGGCGCGACCGGCGCGGCGGGAGCGATGGGAGGGACGGGCGCAGGCAGCGTGGCGGGCTCGTCGGGAGGCACGGCCGCGACGGGCGCCACCGGCACCGCGGGCGCGGCCGGGACCGCGGGTGGGGCGGGGTCGGCAGGGAGCGCCGGGATGGCTGGCACTAGCGGGCGCGGCGGCACGACAGGCGCCGCGGGGAGCGGCGGCACGACGGGCAGCGGGGCGCGCGGCGGCGCGACGGGCGCCGCGGGGAGCGCCGGCACGACGGGCAGCGGGGCGCGCGGCGGCACGACGGGCGCCGCGGGAACGACCGGAACCGCGGGGCGCTGCGGCGCGCCGGCCTGCTTCACGACGTTCCAGGCGGCGTCAGTCGTGATCGGACAGGCGAACCTCACCTTGCCCACGGCGGCTTCGCCCGGGCCGGTGCCGCCGGCGACGATGACGGCGTCGGCCAGCACGCTCTATTCACCGGCCGGTAATCCCTTCTTCGACGGGACGACGTTGTTCATCGCCGACACGTTCAACAACCGCGTGCTCGGGTTTACCGGGATTCCCGCGAGCAGCCCCGGGACCGCGTCACTCGTGCTCGGCCAGACGAGCGTCACCAGTGGGACGACGGCCGGCACGGGAGCCCAGCGTCTCAATCACCCGGGCACGGTGTTCGCGGCCGGCGGCAAGCTCTTCGTGGCCGATACCGGCAACAACCGCGTGCTCATCTACAACACGCCCGTCGGCAACAACGCGAGCGCCGTCGTCGCGGTGGGGCAGGCGGATCTGAGTGGGACTGCGACGGGGTGCACCGCCACCACGCTCAACAGGCCGCAATCGCTCTACGTGACCGGCGGGAAGCTGATCGTCGCCGACACGATGAACAACCGGGTCATGATCTGGAACTCGATCCCGACGGCCAATCCGACGCCGGCGGCGAACCTGATCCTCGGTCAGGCGTCGGCGACGAATTGCAATGCCAGGGCGACCGCCGCCAACAATCTCAGCTGGCCGGCCGACGTCTGGTCCGACGGCACCCGCCTCGCGGTGGCCGACCTGAACAACAACCGCGTGCTCATCTGGAGCACGTTCCCGACCTCGAACGTGTCGGCGAGCTTCGTCCTCGGGCAGCCGAACTTCACCGGCAATACCGCCGACATGATGCGCTCCACGATGGGCTCACCGAGCGCGCTCGATTCGGACGGGACGTCGCTCTATGTGCTCGAGACGGCCAACCACCGGATCCTGGTCTGGCAGCAATTTCCGACGGCGGCCACGGCGCTGCTCCCGGATCTCGTGCTGGGACAACCCCTGTTCACCGAGTGCAATCCGAATGCAGGCACCGCCACGAACTTCACCTTCACCACGCCCGCGACCTGGTACGCGGCCGGCCAGAACCCGGTGACGGCGACCGGGCTGTTTCTCTATCCGCGGGACGGACAGGGCCAGGTCGACCAGCTCGGCGGTGGCCTCCGGATTTCGGGCAAGACCCTGCTCGTCAGCGACACGTACAACAACCGCGCGCTCGAGTTCCGCGGGCAGTAGCCCCGCATCGGCGGGTCTCGAAGTAGATCTCCTGCCGCGCGCGGCGTTCGAGTACGTTGTTTCTCGCGCACGCACGCCCATGGTCTGAGTGATCCGCCGAGCGATTAACTTCCTGGTGTTCCGAATATCGTTTACGCTAAATACGAGGGGGCGCAAAACTTCTGAATGCGGTCAGGTCCGAGCCACAGCGCCCAGCATGGCGAGATTCGCATGACTGTCCTCGGCACCCTCGAGCACCGCGATATCGTCCTCCGTGCAGTCTCCGCCGCTTGCAAGCTCGTCACGGTCCCGCCGGATGCGGGGAGCCGGCAAGATTTCCAGGTCCAGGTGGTGAGCGCCGTCAGCGAAGCCTTCAACAACCTCGTGCTGCACGGTTACCAGGGCCGACGCGATGGCCGCATAGACCTCAGCATCCGCCCCGGCGAAGGAAGAATCGACATCGAGCTGCGCGACTGGGGGAAGGGTTTCGACCCGAAGCGCGTGCCGGTGCCGGAGCTGGACGCGCTGCCCGAGTCCGGGCTGGGCCTGTTCATCATGCAGTCGTTCATGCAGATGAAGTACCGCCGCGGGCGGCCCAACCTGTTGACGTTGAGCAAGACGCTCGAGTAGCGGTCAGTTTTCGAGGAGGACGACGGCGGCGACCGGCGCGGGCGCGACTTGCTCGATCGCGCGGCGCAGGTTGCGGGCGGCTGATCGTCCCTTGCGGGTGGCGAACACGATCGCGTCGGCCGAATCCTGGATCAGGTTCACGTCGCCGCTCGCGAGTACGGGCGGGGCGTCGAGCACCAGGTAGTCGAAAGACTCTCGAAACTTTCCGATCGACGCCGCGAAGGTCCTCGCATCGATCGGGTCCGCCGCGCCGTCGCTCGCCTCCGTTCCGCACATGCCGCAGAACTTCGCCTCCTCTGCGAGCACCCCGGCGCACTTCGGGCAGCAGCGTGGCTCCGCCGCCAAGACGTAGAGCGGCGTGCCCGCGATCTGGACGACGACCCAGGGCTCGTCGCGGGCACGGCGATGGCGGGCGAGCTGGCTCGCGAAGCCCCCGGGAGGCTTGAACCCGAACACCTCGGCCACCGCGGCGGAGCGGAAGCTGGTCTCGATCAGAAGCACCCGGTACTTGCCCAGCTCGGCGAACGCCAGCGCCAGATTGGTCGCCAGCGTGGTCTTGCCCTCGCCGCGCATGGCGCTGGTGCAGAGCACGATCCGCGGATCGCCCCGATCGATCAGGCGCTGGCGCAGGAGACGAAACGCGGCGGCCGTGTCGAGATTACGCCCCTCCCAGAAGATCAGCCGCTCGTCGTAGGGAGGCTGAGGCGCGAAATTGACGAACGAGATCGCCGCGGTCTGGAGTGGCCTGACGGCCAGCGCCGCGCTCTGGCCCGCGCCCGGTCCGCCGCGTTCTTCGCCGTTGGCGGCCACGCTTCGTCAGCCTTCCTTCCCCGCAGCCGCCTGGACGGGCTCCGGTTCGGGGGCCGGCAAGCGCGCCACCACCTTTGGGATCACGACGATGATGCCGTCGGACAGGACGCCCTCGACGTCGTGAGAGCTGTACAGGCGATCGTCGAACATCGCGACGATCAGGATCACGAACAGACCGAGCACCACCGATCCGGCCACGCCGACCAGGGCGATCTTGAAGCGGCCGCCCGCGATCGGCGCCATCGGTTTGAAGGGCGGATCCGAGATCACCAGCTGTCCGCCCTGGCCGCCGGCGATCAACGTGGCGGCCAGCTGGGCCTGGAACTGCTTCCCCTCGAGCTGGCTCTGTCGCTCGCGCGCCTCCGACACCTCGCGGTTCAGGCGCGTCCATTCGGTGTCGATCGCCACCTGCGAGGTGGGAGCACGGGGCATCTCGGCGCGCGGCGCGCTCCGCGCCCGCAGGGACGCGATCTGCGAGCGTATCGCGCCGAGAGCGTGGCGCAGCGCCGCGGCCCGGGCGTTTCCCCCGGTGTTCTCGCCGACCGTGACCGGCGCCCCCGATTCCCGCGCCGCGGACGGCTTCCATGCCGCGAGCGCCGCTGCCGCCCGACGCTCGGCCGCTTCGGCGAGGGAGACCCGCCGCTGCGCCTGCTTCACGTCGGGGTGCTCGTTGGTCAGGTGGAGCTGCTTTTCGGCCAGATCGTGCTGCGCCGCCTGCAGCTCGGTCTGGGTGCGGGTCAGCGCCGCAACCAGCTGCGGGTCGGCGCTCACCTCGCGGTTGCCGACGAGCACGTGCGGGGTGCTGCCCTCCGCCGCCAGCTGCTGCTCCAGTTGTGCGGCCTGGAGCTCGAGGCCCGAGACGTCAACGCCCGCCGCGCCCGCGCGGTCCCGGTCGGCGGCCCGGATCAGGCCCCCCATCGTCGCCGCGGCACCCGTTTCGGAGGCCAGCTGCGGATGCTTGGTGAGAAACGACGCGAGCGCCTCCTCTTTCGTCTTCAGGTCTTCGTCGGATTGCTGGCGCTCGGCGTCCAGGAACCGCTTTGTCTCTTCCGCCTCGTGATTGCGGCGGTTGACGTCTTCTTCGACGACCGAGGCGATCAGGCGTTCCAGCACCTCCTTCGCCCCGTCGCGCGAGTCGCCGTCGTAGTAGATGCGGTACGTGTAGCCTTCCCGGTTGGAGACCGTGATGTGCTTGCGCATCTCCTCGATCGAGGCCACCAGGCCCTTCTTGTCGCGCAGGCTCCGGTAAAGTTTCATGTCTTTGATCAAGGATTCCAGGCGCTGGCGCGACATGAACGCGTCCGTCAGGCGCGCGGCGACCGCGCGCACGGAGTCGCCCTCGTGGCCGAGCGTCCCCGCCTGCACGCCGCGCTCCCACAGCAGGACGGCCTCCGACCGGTAAAGGCGGGTCGTGGACATCACCCACAGCGCCGTGGCGACGAGCCCGATGCCAAGCCCGATTGCCCCGGTCCACGCGACGCGCGTCGCTCGCGGAACGAGCGACGCCAGCATGGCAAGCTCCCCCCGCCCCGATTCAGGCCGTTTCATCTACCCAAAACTATACACGTGGTCGCGGATCATCGCCCGGTGGCGCAGGCGGATTCCGCTCATTTGGTCGAGGTCCTGACACCAGGTTCGGGGGGTGGGGGCAGCGGCGGCAGGCGGCCGACCAGCGGGATGCCGATGTGGGCCAGGTCGTCGGCGTCGAGGAGGCGGGGATCGAAGGCGCCCGCCAGGAGGCTGGCGACGAGGAGGAGGATCGCGAACGTCACGGTGGCGTCACCAGCCTGCTCGCTGCGTGTCACCGCCGTGGGGACCTGACCCGGGTCGACCAGCTCGAAGCGCAGGGTCTGCTGCTCCTCGGCCGCGCGCACGCCGAAGCGCGCCGCCGCGGCGGCCGCTTGCGTCGTCCGGATCCGCTCGGCCGCGGCTGAGCTCGTCGCGACCGACCTGTCTCCCTCCTGCTGCGCTGCGCTCTCCACCGACTCGGCCCCGGCCTTTTGGCGCAGAACCGCCGCTCGCTGCCGTTCCAGCGCCGAATCGATCAGCAGATCGGCGAGTAAGTTGGTGACTTCCCAGGTGCGCTGCGGGTTGGACCCGGTGTAGCCGATCGTGATGTGGGCCGTGCGCGGGGCATCGGACTCGCCGATCAGGTCACTGGCCGCGATCTGCATCGTGATTTGCTCGCGCAGCTCCTCCACAGTTCCGTCCACGTCCTTGGCGGCGCCGGGGAACATCTTGGGATTGTGCCGGACCAGGTCGCCCAGGTGGGCGCGCGTGAAGGTCAGCTCCTGGAGGTGCGTTCGCAGCGCGCCGGCGCTCAGCTTCTCCGGCGTCCGCAGCTGGCCCTCGCTCACCCGCAGCAGCGCTGTCACCGTGTAGGCGGGGGGCTTGTGGAGGCGGAGCGCGGTGACCCCGGCCGTCACGACGGCCGCAGCCGCGAGCCAGATCGGCCAGGAGGCGCGGGCGCGTCGGCCGACGCGCCCCAGCTCCGCGCGGCTCGCCGCCCAGAAGGAGGGCTCCTCGTCGACCCAGCTAATGGTTGGAGCTCGACTGGCTCCGCCCGCCTCCGGACGACGGCGTCAGATCCGTGCCGATCATGACCCGATCGAGCCGCAGCAGCCGGAAGATGGCGAGCGGCTGATCGCGCAGGCCGATCATCACCACCTCGCCGCCGTACCCGCGGACACGCTTGTAAAGCGAGACCAGGGCTCCGACGCCGGAGCTGTCCAGCATGCGGAGCGCGGACAGGTTGACCTCGACGCGCTTCGGCTCGCTGGCGACCATCTTGTCGATCTGGCTGCGCAGATCGCCCACCGTCACGGTGTCGAGCTCGCCTTCCACGGCGACGCACGTGGTGCCCGCGTCCTTCGAGGTGATGGTGACGGTCACGCCGTACCGCCTTTTGCGGGCGTCGCCAGCGCGCGGCCGGACGACGAAGTGCCGGGCGTGTATCGCTTCGACAGCACCAGCACGTTGGGCTTGCCCGGGCGATAGCTGACGTCCATCAGCTGCTTGATGATGTACATGCCCAGGCCGGACTCGGGCAGGCGGTCGAGATCGGGCTTGGGGATCTTGTCCGGATCGAAGCTGTCGCCGAAGTCGCGCAGCTCCACCGTGATCTGGTTGTGGCCCGTCCGAATGTTCATCTCGACGATGCCGTCGTCGCGACCGGCGTAGCTGTGCAGCACGATGTTGTTGAACGCTTCGCTGACCGCCGTCACGACGTGCGTCCGGAAATCGTTCCAGGCAGCGTCGCCGGCCTTGTCCGGATCGGGGCGCACGAGTTTGCACGCCGCCGCCACGGCGCGGAGCACGATGTCACGATGTTGCACGCGGCCAAGCATCGACAGCTTGATGGGAAAGGACCCCGACATCATGCCACTTTGCGAACCGCGACTGCGCAGTTTTTGTGTTTCGTTGTAGGGTATCGCCGTGCGGCGATCGGTTCGCTTCGTCAAGCGGTTCATCGACCTCGTAGGGGCGTCGGTGGGTCTTGCCATCGCCCTGCCTCTGTGGCCGTTCATCGCCATCGCAATTTACGTGGAATCACCGGGTGGCGTCTTTATTCGTCAGCGCCGTGCGGGTCAACTCCGACACACCGATCAGAGTCCCACGGGCGGCGTGCTACGTCCACGTTTTCATGAGTTCTCGATGTTGAAATTTCGGTCGATGCGACCGGACGCCGAGAAGTTCACGGGGGTCGTCGTCGCCACCGCGAACGACCCCCGGATCACCCGCGTCGGTCGAATCCTGAGAAAGACCCGGCTGGACGAACTGCCGCAGTTCATCAACGTGCTTCTCGGTCAGATGAGCCTCGTAGGGCCTCGCCCCGAGCGGCCCGAGCTGGCGGAGCAACTCGCGATGGCCATTCCGTTCTTCGAGGAGCGGATGCGGGACGTCAAACCCGGAATCACCGGGCTGGCGCAGGTGAACCTCAGCTACACGGGAAAGCCGCTCCCCGACAGCATCATCGCGAAGTACGAGCCCGATCTGACGAACCCGTTCAAGATGGAGGGGACCGAAGACGCTCTCGCCGATCACATGCGCATAAAGCTGCTCTACGATCTCGCCTACTGCGCCGCGATGGAGGATCTGCGTTCCTTTCTGGCCGTCGAGATCGGCATCCTCGTCCGGACGCCGCTGGTCATGCTGCGGGCGCTCGGGACCTAGGCAATCCGGCCGCCCGCATGATCGTCGCGCACGTTCTCTCATCGCTGCATATCGGCGGCGCGGAACGGATGGCACTCGAGCTGGCGGCAGGCCAGGTCGAGGCGCGGCACGATGTGATGGTCGTCAGCCTCGAATCTCCGCCCGACGGCCCGCTCGGCGATCGCTTTCGTTCCCGGGGCGTCGCCGTGCACGCGATCGCCAAGCGCCCGGGGGCGGACATCACGCTGCCGCTGCGGCTGGCCGCGCTGTTCCGGCGGCACAAGGTCGACGTGGTGCACACTCACAATCGACTGCCGCTCATGTACGCCGCGGTCGCGGGCAAGCTGTCGGGCGCGAGGGTGGTGCACACTCGTCACGGACCGGGGCGGGGGACACCGCGCCAGCGGTGGTTGATGCGAGGGGCCGGCTACGCGATCGACGCCTTGGTCGCCGTGTCGCCGGCGCTCGCCGCGCTGGCGCGGACGCTGCGCGAATGCGACGACGCCAAGTTGAAGGTGATCGAGAACGGCGTCGATGTCGTGGCCTTCGGCGGCGCGCTGGGTGAGCGCGCCGCGGCGCGCGCCGAAAACGGCATTCCGCCTGACGCCTGGGTTGTCGGTTCGGTGGGGCGGCTCGCGCGCGAAAAGAATTACCCGCTGCTGGTGCGCGCCGCGGCGCCGTCGCTCGGTCCGGACGCTCGACTCGTGCTGGTGGGCGATGGCGCCGAGGCGGCGACGATCCGCGCCGAGGTCGAGGCGCGCGCGGTTGGCCCGTTCGTTTCGCTCGCGGGCACGCGCCACGACGTACCGCGCTGGATGGCGATGATGGACGTGTTCGCGCTGTCGTCGCGGATGGAGGGGTTGCCCCTCGTCGCGCTCGAGGCGATGGCGGCGGGACTTCCCGTCGTCGCGACCGCAGTGGGCGGGCTGCCGGAGCTGCTGGAGCACGGGGTGACCGGATTTCTCGTGCCGCCGGATGACGAGACGGCGTTCGCACGGCAACTGGCGGCGCTGCGCGCCGACCGGGCGCTGGCGCGCGCGGTCGGCGAACGCGCGCGGGTCCACGTGCGCGCGCGCTATTCGCACGACGCCATGGTGAGCCGCTATCTCAAGCTGTACGCCGACGTGAGGGCGGCCGCGTGATCATTTGCATCGCAGCGGCGATCGCCCTGATCGCGTACACCTACGTCGGTTACCCGATCGTGATCGGGGCCCTGGCCCGTGTCGCGCCCTGGCGCGCCCCGGCGACCGCCGCCGCCGGCGTCCCGCAGCCCCGGGTGACCATCTGTATGCCGGTGTTCAACGCGGCCGCCTATCTGCCCGCCAAGATCGGCAGCCTGCTCGCGCAGGATTACCCGGCTGATCGATTCGACATCATCGTCTACCTCGATGGCGCCACGGACGACAGCGAGCGGATCGCGCGCGAGCTGGCCGCTTCGCCCGCGGCGGCGGGGCGCCTGCGCGTCATCGTCGCGCCCGAGCGGAAGGGAAAGCCGACCGCGCTCAATGTCATGGGAGCGGCCGCGACCGGAGATCTGCTGCTGCTCAACGACGTCCGACAACCTCTGTCGCCGAACGCGACGCGCGCGCTCGCCGCAGCGATGCAGGATCCCGACGTTGGCTGCGCGACCGGTAACCTCGTTCTCGCGGGCGGTGCGGGCAGCGGCGTCTACTGGCGGTACGAGAACTGGATCCGCCTGCAGGAGTCACGCTTTCGCGGCGTGGTCGGGATGACGGGTCCGATCTGCATGATCCGGCGCG
>Ga0070686_100000653_pt1 | contig 20287 bp, 11 predicted proteins | sample KBSS23LmetaG_FD_65654 | JGI IMG/M metagenome (GOLD analysis project Ga0070686, IMG submission 65654) | Switchgrass rhizosphere microbial communities from Kellogg Biological Station, Michigan, USA - KBS S2-3L metaG | ecosystem: Host-associated > Plants > Roots > Rhizosphere ... | reverse complement strand
GGCCTGGCGGGTATGCAAATCGAGGATCAAGAGTCAGCCAAGAAATGCGGGCATCTTCCAGGCAAGCGAGTGATCCCGGTGGAGGAAATGACCTCAAAAATTGAGGCGGCAGTCCGGGCGAAAATCGACCCGAACTTCATGATCATTGCCCGCACAGATGCGCGCGCAGTGGAGGGCTTCGAAGGGGCGGTGCGCCGTGGCAAGGCCTATACTGAAGCCGGAGCCGATGCGCTGTTTCCCGAGGCCTTGGAGTCGGCGGGCGAGTTTCACGCCTTCTCGCAGGAGATGAAGAACGCAAGGATCACGCTGCCCTTGGTGGCCAATATGACCGAGTTCGGAAAAACTCCGCTGTTGAGCTGCGACGAGTTTGCCTCCCTAGGTTTTCGCGGCGTGCTGTTCCCCGTCACCGCCTTACGGACGGCGTTGCAGGCCGTCGAAGCACTCTTGGCCGAGTTGAAACTGTTCGGCACGCAGAGGGACTGGCTGCACCATATGATGACGCGGCAAGAACTGTACGGGCTTCTCCGTTATCCGGAATCTCTCGAATCACAAGGGGGAAGGGATCTATGGGTACGGCAATGAGCGAATCTCCGGCGCTTGACACACAGCACCCTCCCTACAGCCCAGGGCTCGAAGGCGTGATCGCGGGGGAATCAGCGCTGTGTCTGGTGGACGAGGGCGAGTCCGGTCTGCTTTATCGGGGATACGCGATCGCCGACTTGGCGGAGTACGGCACTTTTGAAGAAGTGGCACACCTCCTTCTCTTCGGACATCTTCCGACCCACGGTGAGCTGAAAAGCTTTTCAGAGCAGGTCATCGGGCAATCGCTTGTGCCCCGGCCGGTCGAGGCGTTTCTCAATGTGATGCCGCAAGGCGCACATCAGATGGATGTGCTGAGAACGGCCGTCTCCATTCTCGGCATGACCGATCCGGATGCCGGGGATAGCTCGCGGGAGGCCAACATCCGTAAATCCATTCGCTTGCTGGCGCAGATGCCCTTGGTGATCTCGGCGGCGCATCGGATCGCAAGCGGCACACCGCTCGTTTCACGACGCCCGGATCTGAGTTTCGCTGAAAACCTTCTCTATCTGCTGACGGGCCGGAAGGGGGACGATCAGGCGAAAGCCATGGCTCACGTGCTTGACGTCTCGCTCACGCTGTATGCGGAGCACGAATTCAATGCGTCTACGTTCTCGGCACGGGTGACTGCCTCGACCATGACGGATCTCCACTCGGCGATCACCTCGGCAATCGGTACGCTCAAAGGACCCTTGCATGGCGGGGCGAACGAAGCCGTCGCCCAGATGTTCGTTGAAATCGGCAACCCCGACAAGGCGGAAGGATGGGTACGGGAGGCACTCGCGCGCAAGCGCCGAATCATGGGCTTCGGTCACCGGGTCCTCAAGAACGGAGATGCCCGCTCCGCCATCATCCAGCGCCATGCGGCAGAGTTGAGCCGCATCTGCGGAGATCGTCGGTGGTACGAGATTGCAACCGTGGTGGAGCAGGTTATGCGCGAGGAAAAAGGACTCTATCCCAACCTGGATTTCTACACGGCAGCCGCCTATCTCCTGATGGCCATTCCCCCCGCGCTCTATACACCGGTGTTTGTTTGTTCACGCATCACCGGATGGTCAGCACATGTCATCGAGCAACAGAGTCACAACCGTCTCATGAGGCCGCGCGCGTTGTACACCGGGCCCAGCAAGAGGGGGTATCTTCCGCTTGATCGCCGTACCTGAGCATATCGCGCAAGCGAGAACAATCGAAGGTCTCTGCCCCGCTTTGCCGTGGAGTTCCTTTGCCGATTTCTTCACGTCGCGCATCGTCGATCGAAACTTGAGCCATCGGCCGTACCTGATCTATCGCGATGAGGACAGTGCCGCGCACCGCACCTATACCTATGCGCAATTCGGATCGGTGGTCCGGGAGACGGCCGCGTTTCTTCGCGATGATGCCGGCCTTCGACGGGGAGACCGTCTTGCAACCGTACTCTTTAATCATGACCTCACGGTGATCCTGTATTTTGCCGCTTGGGTCTCAGGCGTAACTGTCGTCCCGATCAATGTCGAGGAATCCCAGGAGAAGAAGCGTTTCATTCTCGAACACTCGGAAGCCGCCGCCGTGTGTTGCTGGCACAGTGATCTGGATGAACTGACGGATCTTCAAGGAGAGCTCCCGTCATTGCGACGTGTGATTGCCGTCGGCAAAGACGGCATGCTCCAGACGAGAGCGCATCGCACCAACGGCGAGACGCAATCCCGCCCGTTCACCTCCAATGCTTCAGCCCACAGTGGCTCAATGGACGATGAAGCGCTGATTGTCTATACGTCGGGGACGACCGGCCCGCCCAAGGGCGTGGTATTGACCATTGCAAATCTTTTGCTCGATGCGGATGCGATTGCGGACTGGCATGGGTTCGGAATTCAAGATCGTCTGATGTGCGTGCTCCCTATTCATCATGTCAATGGCACTGTCGTGACACTCATCACGCCGTTTTATTTCAAGGGGAGCGTGGTGCTCAATCGCAAGTTCAGGAGTGGCGCCTTCTGGCGAAAGCTGGAGGATGAAGGCATTACTTGCGTCAGCGTCGTTCCCACGCTGCTGGAGTTTCTCATGGATGCACGAGAGACTGTGATGGCGCACCGGTTACCGCATTTCAAGGGCTTCATTTGCGGCGCCGGTCCCCTGCTGAAAGACACGGCGGCACGATTCGAAGATAGGTTCGGCCTTCCCATCCGTCATGGGTACGGCCTTTCGGAAACGACCTGTTACTCCTGCTTTCTCCCGAATGACTTGGCACCGCAAGCGCATCGTCATTGGATCAGAGACTTTGAGTTTCCTTCCGTCGGCGTCCCGCTGCGACACAACCAGATGGCGATCCTCGACCAGGACGGTCAACAGCTCCCCGAAACGTCGCGGGGGGAAATTGGCATCCGCGGAGGGACGGTGTGCGCAGGGTATTACAAACGGGACGATGCGAATGACGCCGCGTTTCGGTGGGGCTGGTTCCGTTCCGGCGACGAAGGCTTTTTTGTGCGGGACGGGGAGGGGCGACCGTTCTTCTTCATTTCCGGGCGGCTGAAAGAATTGATCATCCGAGGCGGCGTCAACATCTCGCCCCTTGAAATCGACGACGCGCTGAACAGCCATCCACTCGTTCGCTTCGCGATGGCCGTACCGTTCGATCACCGCTACTACGGAGAGGAAATCGCCGGGTATGTCGTCTTAAGAGACAGTACCCTGGTACCATCGGAACGGGATCTGTTGAAGCATTGTCGCCGATTGCTGCCGTTTTCGAAGTGTCCGAAGGTCATTCTGGTCGGCCATGATGTGCCGTACACCTCCACCGGTAAACCGAAGCGGCTGGAATTGAAAACGCTTGTGGCGTCCAGCTTGGCCGACTACAGGTATCACCAGTTCACGGAAGACGACTTGATGTAATCTGTCTACCTCTTGAGGGAACCATGTCGGAACATAAGATTGGCCTCGAATGGAAGAGAGAGTCGGAGCGATTTACCTATGACACATACAACAGGGATCATGCGGTGATTTTTGAAGGCGGGGCCAGAATTCCCTTATCCGCCGCCCCCGCTTACCGGGGCAATGCCGCACTCGTCAATCCGGAAGAAGCGCTGGTCGCCGCGCTATCGAGCTGTCACATGCTCACATTTCTGGCCGTCGCAGCCAAGAAGCGCCTGGTCGTGGATCGCTACAGCGATCAGGCCGTGGGATTCCTCGAGAAGAATGAGAAAGGCAGGCTGGCCATCACACGCGTCGTCTTACACCCTCGCATCGAATTCAGCGGTTCCACGCTCCCGTCTCCCACGGAACTCGCCGAACTTCATGAACAGGCTCATAGTGGATGTTTCATCGCGAATTCCGTGACCACCGAAGTGAGCATCGAGCCAGCTTCATAACGTGGCTCGGGTGTCCCGGCGCACCTTGACTACTCGGAAATTGCAATCGTAATCGACGTAGCGGCCCAATCAGCCGGTGGGGTTGGTGGTGCTGCCGCACTCTCCGGGATCGTGGCAACGGATGCCGCCGGTACGGCATCCGGCGTCGGTGGGAGGGGATTCTCGACGGCCGGCGGACCTACCGATGACTGCCCGGCATCAGGGAGAACCGGACTGCTGCCCCCCGGCACATGTGCGCTGGTATCCGGCACCGTGAGGATGCCGCGTGCTGCGACGGCAGTCAGCTGCTGTCTCAAGGACTGCATGCCGCTGGCGATGGCACGGGTCTTGAGGGTCACCGAAGCGTTCCCAGCAGTGCCTTGCAGCGAGGAGACACGATCGCGGATCATCTGCGCCGTTTGAAGGTCGGTACTGCTGAACACACGAATCGTATCGGTGCCTTTGGGAGGGCTATAGTCCCAGTAAAAGCCGGATTCGTTCCCGGGCTTGAGCGAATCGGGAATCAGCACGGCTTCGCCGGCACGCACAAATCCGTCCCCGTGGTATTGGCGGTTTTGATAGCTGTTGGGAAATAAGAGATTGACTCCTCCTTCGGAATCGACGTCGACGATCGTCACGTAGGCATCGGCGCTGACCCGCACTTCCAATTGCAGACTGTTCTGCTCTGTCCGCGGATTTCCCTGCTTGCGGATCCGATATTTTGCCGCCTGGGTGTCGGCCACAACCTTGACCCCTCTGGCGCTCACGCTGCCCCTGGTCTTCGGCGCCGAGGCCACGCGAACATCCACTTTCAGTAGAGAAGAGGGATTGTCCAGCGTCAGTAGCTCCGAGGCGTTTGATGATCGGGAGACCACTGTGGCCACGCCGGCTCCCCAGGGTTCGTTCAACCCGAACGAACCGACGACTTCCAATCCATCGGCAGCGAGTAGGCGCAGCGTCTCTCCCTCCATATCCACGGCAAACCTGGCAGGCTGCTCGGGACCCACCAAGTCGACGTCCTTGATATTCGTCCGAAGGGTCTCCTCGATTACTCCGCGGCGATCCGTCGGGACATCCAGAATGCGAATAGGAATTCGTTGACCGCTTGGTGCCGGAAGCAATGCGATGGCTCGTGCGCCTGAAGAAATCTTGGCTGCCAACGATTGGACTTTGGCCACGGCGTCCTTCCCGCTGAGGTGCATGACCGTCGCAACACCGAGGGCCCGACCAGGCGTGAAGCGGGTTTCAGCGGCCGGATACAGGGACCATGTGGAACCCGGGGCCGCACCCAAGAGTGTGCCGTTGATGAGCGTGACGGTCCCATTAGATCCGGCTTGCACCTCGAGCCACGCGAGCCGGGCAGGGGGTTGGCCGACCGATTGGTTTCCGGCGGGAGACGTGCCCAATAGGGCGGCTTCGATCAAATTGGGTGGTGCTTCCAATTGGGGCTCGGGCATGGAACTGCGACCGAAATGGGTCTGGATGCGTTTCAACTCACGTTCGACACCTGCGAAGACCTCCCGAGGAGAGGCGCCTGCGGGGGCCTGGCTCAGACTTTTGGACAGCGAGTAGGTAAAAAAGCCGTGATAGCGGCCGTCGACCGGACCGTCGAGCGCTTCCTGATGGGAGGCGGCGCCGGTCATGACCACGTATCGTGATGTCACGACCGGCACGACCGCCCTGGTCTTCGGCTTGGCATCTTCCGCTTTCCGGTAGATCTCGATGCGCGTGTCTCGCGGGATCGAGCGGGTACGAATATCAAGCGATCGTGTCGCCGTGCCTGAATGACAGGAGTCCAAGACGATCATGGCCGTCTTCGCACGCATACGTGCAAAGATCGCGTCCAGTTCATCGTCCGTGATGTCGCGGATGTCGCCTGAGCGACCGTCTTGCGGCACGAGTGTTTCATCCAGATGATCATCCGGTTCATCGCCGTTCAGATCTTCTACCTGCGACCCGTGACCTGAATAATGCACGTACACGATGTCATTCGGTCCGGTGTCTTTCACCAGCTGCTCAAGAGCGCCCAGCATACCGGCTCTCGTGGCAGCTTCGTCCGTGACCGTCGTGATCATCTTGTCGGAGAACCCCCAGCGTGTGATGAGAATCTGCCGCATCGTTTCGATGTCGTTGAGTGAACCCTGTAACTTCGGAACGCTCTTGTACTTGTTGATACCGATGAGGAGGGCTCGTTTGACGCCGGAGGGTTCTTGGGACTCCACGGCATGCGACAGGAGTGCCAACGGGACGGAGCAGGTCAGGAATGCTACTGCGAAGGTCAGTCTGAACCGGTGAAGGACATTCATGGGCGATACCTCTGTTCGGACCCTGCAGTCGATATTCGTAGGTCGCAATTGGAAGTCTCCCGGTTCATGGGCGTACCAGTTCGGCTGAGCGGACGATATCCCGTCGGCCACGCAGCTGGGTCAGGATTGCCGAGGCAGGAGGATCGTCACTGGTCACCGCGATCGTAAACATCCCCTCTGTGTTCGGACCGTCTACGAAGCGGGCATGCAGGTTCTGGAGCAATGAGCGGATCTGCGCTTCAGTGGCGGAAGGGTGGAAGAGAACCCTGATCGTTGCCGCCTGCATGCCTAGAGAACGCGTCGAAACCTCTCCACGCTCGAGAGGAGGCAGCGCGAGCCACACCAACAGTCCCATTTGGAAGACCAGCAGGATGGCGGCCAACGTGGGGATCCACTGAGGCATGAGGAGCGACCGGAACCATCCGTCGAACCCGAATGTCCGGGATCGGTCGTGAGGCTGCACACTCAAACGGCCGCTGTCCTCTGCGACCTGTGCCATGACCGATCGCGCCAACCGGGCGGAAGGCTCGGGTTCCGCGTCATACAATGTGTTCAGAGACCGGCGGATGTCGGTCAGTTCATCCAGTTCACGACGGCAGTCGGGGCATGATTCGAGATGTCGTGCGACCCGTTGCCGATCATCCTGTCGGAGAGTGTCGTTGGCGTACCAGGGAAGCAGCTCGACTTCCGGATGCACGCCCGCCGGTAATGTTTCAGGATCGCTCATCGGATCGACTCCGTTTGCTCAAGGTGTGCCAACTGCTCCTTGAGGCGCTGCTTGGCATAGAACACGCGGGTCTTCACGGTATTAGTCGGGATGCCGAGCAAGGCCGAAATCTCCTCATACGGTTGCTCTTCGTAAAACACCAAACGGAGGATCTCTTGGTGCTCCCGCGTGAGCGTTGCCATAGCCCGTTGTGTAATTGTCGCAAGTTGATGGCGCAGGACCCCTTCGTCTGGACGCTCATGCGGATGAGGAAGGTCAGCGGCTCCGTCCAATTCGACCTCTCGTTGGCGTCGGCACGAACGCCTCAGGGCATCCAGTGCTTTGTGTCTGGCGATCCCGAACATCCACGTCGAGACGCGCGACGTATAGCCAAACGCTCCGGCGCCCCGCCAGACCGCCAGCATCGTGTCGCCCACAATTTCCTCCGCCAACGACCCGTCGGCAACGAGCGTTCGCACGTATTGATAGACCCGCTTTTCGTAGGAGTGGTAGAGGCGCTCAAATGCCGGTCGATCACCATGCGCCACCGCCGCAAGAAGATCATGGTCCGATGTGTCTTTGACGTGGGTCGCGTCCATCGGGGCCTGAGTTCACAACGAATCGAGCGCCTTTGAGCGGCTTGCTCTAACACATTTTCAGCCACCCCTCAATAGACGAGGTTGATTGACCGGCCGCGGCGAGCGTTCTACAATGCGCTGTCGCTGAACCTTTTACTGTCTTCTCCCGACGTACGGGACAGTACGGGAGGGCGAGATCATGATCACCCAAGGTTCACAGCGGGGGGGAAGGGCACTCACCGGGCAACCGCTTCTCCTGATCCTGCTCGGTCCTCTGGTTCTCAGCTCCTGTGCGGCGGCACCCTTCCTGATACCGGTCGCGTTCGAATTTGCGAGAAATCTGTTTCAGACGGGACTCCAAAACTACGGATCCAAACATCGAGACAATTTAAGCAATTTGGTCAACCGGCTCTCGAGTCCGTACATGCAAGGTCTTCCTCCGATGCAGATGGGGGGACCGGGCATGGCCGGTTTCGGTGGACCGGGGACCGTCCCAGGACAGCCAGGTTTTCCGGGACAACCGGGTTTTCCGCCATCCGGGGTTCCAGGACAACCGGGAACCTTTGATCCGAACAATCCCTCCGGAACGGTTCCGCAAAGTAATCCCGCTGCCACGGCGTATCCGGGCTCGGGCACCTATCCTGGCACCACCACAAATCCCTATGGCATGCAGCAAGGATATCCTTCTCAACCGGGAGCGAACCCTTACGATCCGAACAATCCCTATGGGACCGCGGCACCAAATCCTTACGGCCAACCATCTAATCCCTACGGTCAATCCTCCAATCCCTATGGTCAGCCATCGAATCCTTATGGCGCATCTTCGGCCTACGGCCAACCGGTGAATCCGTACGGCGCGACATCCCCCTATCCATCGCAAAACCCCTATGGAACGGCGACGACACCGCAGGGTACCTACGGCTCTACTACCTACGGGCAGCCAAATCCCTATGGGCAGCCGAATTCTTCCGGCCAGGCGAATCCCTACGGGCAGTCAAATCCCTATGGGCAGCCAAATCCTTCTGGCCAAGCGAACCCCTATGGCCAGACAAATCCCTATGGCCAGACAAATCCCTATGGCCAAACCAATCCTTACGGCCAAACGAATCCTTCCGGCACGCCGAATCAGAGCGGGATGAATCCATATGGAACTGCCGGATATGACCCGAATAACCCCTATGTGAACGGACAGACTCAGGCCGCTTATGGCCAGTCTTATGGGCAGGCACAAACCGGTTATGGCACAACTTCACCGTATGGCACGCAGCAGAGTCAGCAACAGCCATATGGCAGCTATGGGGCGACGCAGCCTTACGGGACGCAGCAACCCTACGGGGCGACAGGATATGGAGCACAGCAGCCGTATGGAGCGGGTGGCGTCTATCCTCGTGGGCTTGGGGGCGAGCCCGTGGCGATCGATGTCGCGCTTGTGCGCCAGAAGCAGACCGCTAAGGGGAAAGAAGTCGTCCTCATGAACGATGGCGAAGCGCTGAAGGATGGGGGGACAAATCCGGAAGCCGGAGACCGGTTCAAAGTCGTCGTTCGGCTGAACTGTGACTGTTACCTCTATATCATGGCTATTGACGGTTCAGGCTGGGCGGAACCGGTGTTTCCAAAGAAAGACGGCAAGACCGCCAATCCGCTCAAGAAGGATCAGGAGTATGCATTTCCGGAGGGGCCTCACTGGTTTACCCTGGACCAGATCAAGGGTATCGAATCGTTCTTTGTGGTAGGGGCCGTCAGTCAGCGGAGCGATCTCGAGGAAAGCTTTGCCCAAATCGGCGCCGAGAAGCGCCCAGAGACCAAGATTGTGGCACATGTCGAGGAGGCACCGGTGATTCCGAGAGGCGTGGCATCAGTGAGTACCCGCGGCATTCTCACGGTGAAGGATGAGACCGGCACGTCGATCCAGGTGACGCCTCTATCGTATGCAGCAGATCAAGCCGGACAGGATGTGACGGTGACACGCTGGTTCAAACATGAATAGGGGGAGCGCCTTGGGGCGAACACGATTCCTTCTGGTGACCGGACTCATCGCCGACCTTCTGCTGGTTTATGCCCCTGCATTTGCGCAGGTATTTCCGCCGCGGCAACCGCAACCCGCTCCCGTTCCGGCACCCCCTCCTCCAGCACAGATACCGAGTCCTGCCGCGTTACCGCAGGTACCAGCCAGCCCGCCGGGAACTTTGACCAGGAGCATTCCTCTCGTCGCCATCCTCGGCGATCCCACCAAGTCCTTCATCCAGCTCGGGAATATGCGGAGTCCATTCGACTCGAATTTTGCGCTCGCCCGTGGACTTATCGGGCGCATCATGTTGGAAAAATATACGTATGAAGCCGGCAACAGCCAAAAGGCTTTTGTACACGTGACCGGGATGTCAAACCCTCCGATCGTGACCGTGGAAGGGCCTGAGGTTCGTTATCAATTTTTGTTTCCGACCATTCAATTCAAAACCTATTACAAGGATTATTCCGGCGAAGGCGATTCGGCCTTGAGCGATTTGGTGGCCGAAAAGGTGCTGGTGGATGTGTTCCTCTCTCCGACCATCGATCAACGCCGCTATCCCACCTACCACTCCGTCCGTATCGCCATCACCGGCGACGTCAAAGAAGCGGATAAATGCACCTATTTTTTCGACATTATTTTCCCGGTCAACATCTGCAAAGTCGTTCATGAGTACTTTCGTCAGGTCCAGCCGGCATTGGAGAACGGGTTGCGGGAGATTCTCCTCCAGCCGCAGACGAGAACGCAGTTCGAGCAGCAGGTGGCTCAATTCATCCGTGGTGACCTGCTCAGCAGCGCCGGCATCAATCCGATGAGTCCTGCGCAGATCGAGATTCTCCAAGCAGAATTCCGCGGTGCCGACTACATCGTCGGCTACCGGCCACGTTAGGCTGATTCTCTGTTGCTCCCCCCGCATAGCTTCACTGCATACAGAGATCTTTCCCTCATGACGCTCCGACTGGCTATGCCCTCAGATGTTGGCACCTGAATTTCCCTCTCGCGAACCATCAGCCATAGCGCTCGACTCACCCTATGTAATGGGAAAGCCCTATGCTATACTCCGCCCCCTCTCTCGTCCTGTGCCATGCACCGTTGGAAAAGGCAGGCACATGATCCCGACCTTTCGGCGCGTCACCGTCTTGCTCCTCTCCTGGTTCTTTGTCTCGTTCGCCGCCGGATGCGGCTGGTACTACGTGTTCTCTAGCCCGCGGGTGCCAGAGTATCGACAGCCATCCGACGAAGACATCCAACACATGACCAGTCGCATGATGGGCAAGGCGCCGACGCGCGACGCGCCGGTGACGACCGACGGCGTGCAGGTGGTGTTTCAGACAGGACACGCCGGCACGATCCGCACGTTGGCGCTCAGTCCGAACGGCCGCTATATCGCTTCTTCCGGTGGCGACGCGACCGTGAAGATCTGGGACGTGGCCAGCGGTCAAGAGATCCGCACGTTGACAGGCTATGGCATGCTGGGCGCGGATGCCCTGGTGTTTAGTCCCGATAGCAGCCGTGTCATTACGTCCGAGATGAGCTCCGGGGTGAAAGTCATTGACGTAGCCACGGGCCGAGAAATGCTGACGGTCGGGTCAATGATGGGTGGCGGTGGCGTCGTCAGCGCCGACGGTAGGGTTGCTGTTGCCCATGAGAGCAACGAGACAAAAACCGGTGCCCATAGTGTCTTGAGTCACAACCGGCCGCTGGCCGTGATCCAACTCACCAGCGGTCAAACCATCTGGACGCTTCCGGATTCAGTATCCCAAACTCCTCTCGCGCTCAGTTCCGACGGCAAACTTCTGCTGACGAGCAGAATCGACACCAGTGTTTCGACATCCATCGGGTCGACCATTGGATCGATGTTCGGGTTCGGCGAGCCTGACCTACCGACGATGCAGCAGGATGTGCTGCTCTGGGATCTTCCCGCCAAAAAGCTACGCAGGAGTTGGCCCGTCAAGAATTTGGCCGAAGCCGCCCCGGGTGGAACGATCAGCCCGGATGGGCGGTGGCTGCTGCGCGAGGACATGTCGACAAGGAACCTCATCGTGACGGATCTCGAAACGGGGAAACCGGTTCAGCCCATTGCGACCGGGGCGACATCGATGAGCGGCATGACGAACAGTCTTGGATTCAGTCCGGATGGACGCCTTGCAGCTTTCGCGACCGGTGATGGAATCACGAAATTCATCGAAATCCCCAGCGGCCGGGTACAGAGCACGCTCCGATCCACCGCCGTGGGTTTCAGTGCTGATGGGAAACAGCTCGTCCTGACGGCGGAGGGAGGAGGAGCGCCCTTTCTACGCGATATCGCAAGCGGGACGGAAACCCGTTTGAGCGGAGGGGTGAGTGGCATAACGGACCTTGCGGCATCCCAGCGAAGACGCATTGTCCTGGCGGCGACGGAGGGCGGAAGCGCCAAGCTCTGGGATACTGCGACCGGCCAGGTGCTTCGGTCCTTCGAATGCCCGGCCGGAGTCGGGGCGACCTCGGTCGCCATGTCGACCTCCTCTCCTCTCCTGGCAACCGCATGCGCTGATGGCTCTGCATGGATCTGGGATGCGAACACCGGCCGCCAGGTGGCCAGGCTGACGGCACCGCTCGCATCGGGCGAATGGTCTCCAACGACCGTGCGAGTCTCGCAAGACGGAAAAACGGCGGTAGTGACCATGCGAGAGTCCCTGGCGGTGTTTGAGCTTCCTGGCGGCCGGGAACTCCGACGGATCGCCATTCCGCGCGGCCAGCTCCCTCGATCGATGCAGATGGTCGGAAATCCTAACGCCGGCGCCGAAGGACTTCCTGCTGAATACCAGGCCATGATGAAAGAGCGGGTGCCTGAGCAGCCAAAGATGGATCCGGCCATGATCCAGAAAATACAAGAAACCGCTCATTGGATCCGCACGATCGCCCTGCATCCCAACGGGCAGATCGCCGCTGTGGGCCGATCGTATGAGATCGCTCTCTGGGACCTGCACACCGGAAGATTGATCCGCCGGTTTCAGGACACAACCCGACAGGAGGCCATGGCGTTGCGACAACGGCAGCAGGTCGAGCAGAGGCGGTACCTGGAAGAGGCCAGCAGCCTGAAATCGTTGTTGCCCTTCGGGCTCGGTGCACCTTCGCGTCCTCCGCTCATGGATTCCGGTGGAGCGCTCATGCTGGACAATGCTACTGATCTGACGGATTTGATGGAAGAGGCGGGCGAAGAAAACCACGGAGGTGGCAGTCTCGCATTCAGCCCTGACGGACGGTTTGTGCTCAGCGATGGCGTGAGAGGAAAAGATCTCTGGGACGTCGGCACCGGTCGCAAAGTCAGGTCGCCGAAGGCCACGCGGTCCTCTGAATTCGATCCCATGCGCATGATGGCAGACCTGGAAATCAACATGGGTGGTATGGGAGCGGCGTTTAGTCCGGACGGACGCCTGGCGGCACGCGGACACGGGGAGGTCATCAAGATCTGGGAGGTGGCGAACGGACAAGAACGGGGTGAATTGATCGGTCATACGGCAGCCGTGAAGTCGATTCAGTTTTCAGCCGACGGCCGATCGCTGTTCAGCGGTGCAGGGGACGGGTCCGTGCGGCTGTGGAATCTTCAGACAGGCAAAGAGCAGGCGGCTTTCATCGCGCTTGGTCATGAAGATTTCGTCACCGTCCTGCCGGATCAGTACTATCGGGCGTCGAAGAGTCGCATCAAGGGTGTCTCGTTTCGGGTGAAGGACCGGCTGTATCCATTCGAACAGTTTGATCTGCGGTTTAACCGGCCGGACATCGTCCTGGCGCGGCTGGGGATGGTGCCGCCTGATGTCGTGCAGAGTTACCGGTTGGCGTACGTCAGGCGGCTCAACAAGATGGGAATGACCGAAGAGATGTTGGGGCGAGAATTTCACCTTCCTGAGCTGGAATTGCTCACAACCGGTGTGCCGGTGTCGGTTGCAACCTCAACGTTGAACCTGCGCGTGAGGGCGACGGACGATAAGTACAACCTGGATCGCCTGAATATCTTCGTCAACGACGTCCCGGTCTATGGCACTGCGGGAGTGCCGTTGCCGAACAAGCATCTTCAGACGTTTGAGCAGGAGCTCACGATCCCGTTGGCTAAGGGACGGAACAAAATTCAAGTCTCCGTACTCAATCAGCAGGGAGTCGAATCGCTCAAACAGACCGTCTATACCGCGTCGACCGCCCAGATGTCGCCGCCGGAGGTCTATGTCGTCGGCATCGGAGTCAGCGAATACAAGGACAAGGCGTACAACCTCCGGTACGCGGCGAAGGATGCTCATGATCTCCTGAATGCGTACAAGGCGATCGAGCAGCGGCAAGGATCTGCCAGCCCGGTTCATGTCTTGAGCCTGACGGACGAGAAGGCGACCAAAGCCGGTATCTTGAACGCAAAACAGTGGCTGGCCCAGTCCAAATCGAACGATTTGGTCGTCGTCTTTGCCGCCGGGCACGGCATGACCGACGAGAAATCCGATTACTACTTTGGTACGCACGACATCGATCCACAATCCCCAGCAGCCAAAGGCCTGCCCTATGAGGAATTTGAAAACCTCCTCGATGGCATTCCTGCGTTGCACAAAGTCCTGCTGCTTGACACGTGTTTTTCGGGAGAAATCGAAAAAGATCAGCCCGTCGTGGTTGCGCAGACCGAGGCCGGCGACCAAGGGGCCGTGAAAATGCGCGCCTTCAAAGCTGCTCGTGGCGTCTCCGTCGTGGCTGACTATCCAGGAGCGGCAGCGAGTGCGTCCGGTGGGACGCGCTTATCAAGCCACATGCTGCGATTTCAACAGGACTGGTTTGCCGACCTTCGCCGCGGGACGGGTGCCGCGGTCATTTCGAGTTCGAGCGGCAATGAATACAGTCTGGAAGGCGAGCAATGGAAGAACGGAGTGTTCACCTATTCACTGTTGAACGGACTGAAAAACCGCCAGGCTGATGCCAATGGGGACCAGCTGATTACCGTCAGCGAACTGCAAGCGTACGTCATCGACCAGGTGCGCAAGTTGACCGAGGGCGGCCAGAACCCCACTGTCAGGCGAGAAAATCTCGAGAGTGATTTTGTCGTGTATTGATGGCTGAACAGCACCGTTGGGCGGGTAGCTTGTCTTCACAACAAGGAGGGCCTCATGAAGCATGTCTGGTCTGTGTTGATGCTGATGGTGTGTGTGCTCACGGTAGCGGGCTGCAGTCCGGTGCGGTAGCGAGTCATCATTTGTGAGACGGGTCTGAAGGGCTGCCCCGTCGCTTGCGCCCTGAATGTCGAAGCGTGGTCATAGGCGCAGGGTGTAGGTCTGTCTTGTCCGCGCGCTCGTGCGCGGAGGGTCGGTTCCGATCATGAAAAGGCGAGCCGTGCGAATCACCGTCGTGATCCTTGTCGGCTTTCTCAGCGCCGGCTGCGGCTTGTTCTTCGAAACCGATGTCAACAAGCGGGCAGGAAAGGTTCAGATTCAGGATGCCGTGCTTGCTTCTGACGGAGTGCAAGTCGTCTTGCAAAAGGGGCACTCCAACATGATCCACGGAGCGGTGTTGAGCCGGGACGGGCGGATGCTTCTGACCGGCAGTGAAGATGAAACCGCTCGCCTGTGGGATGTCAGCAGCCGGCAGATGATGCGGAGCTTTGTCGGATTTGCGATCCATGGCCCCCACGTGTTGGCCTTCGACCAAAACGGACACGTGGTAGCCGGCGATAGCCGGTCAGTCGGCGTCTTCGAAATGGCAACAGGGCGGCAAGTGCGCTCGTTTCCGGTGCACACGAGCGAGCGAATCGTCGTCAGCCCTGACGGTCGTCTGCTGGCGACAGCGGGTGGAGCGCTCGCAACGAAAGTCGAGTTATGGGATCTGGCGACCGGTCGAGAGCTGTCGCAAGATCCTGTCGGTGCCCTGGCTGTCCCGCTGGTGTTCAGTCTGGATGCACGCCGGCTCGTCACTCAACGGCGCGTCGCCGGATTCTACACCAGCCTCGTCGTCTGGGATCTGGAGGCCGGCAAGGGGTTCAAGACGGTCGATCACTCGGGCCAAGTACTGGCAGCGGCCTTGAGCGCTGACGGACGGATGCTCGCGCTTCAAACCATCGATCGAACCATCGTGGTGAAGGATGTGGACACGAGCCGAGTGCTACACCACATCCCGCTCGCATCGTCACAGAGCACTGGCCGGACGAACGGATTCCGGTTCAGTCCCGATAATCGGATGCTTGCGACGGCCGATTCCGAAAATCTTGTGCGGCTGTGGGATCTCCAGTCGGGGCAGGAGATCAAGAGATACAGGGGAACGGCGGTGGACTTCGGAGCGGACGGGAAGCTTCTTGTCCTTGGGGTGATGGACGGCACGCCGCTGCTGCGGAACCTTGAGAACGGCGATGAAACGAAGTTCTCTTCGGGAGGAACAACAGCAATCGTCGATCTTGCCGTGACGATGGACGGCCGGAAGGCCCTGGTGGCGATGGAAGACGGCACGGTGAAGCTCTGGGATCTTACCACCGGCCAGATCCTCCGTTCGATCGCCGGGCCGGCAGAGTCCTCCATTGCCATCAGTCAGACCGGGGGGCGGCTTGCGACGGCGAGCGGTGGAGACGGTTCGGTCGCCGTCTGGGAATTCGTGGCCGGGCGCAAACTAATCTCCGTGAAGCCGCCGCAGGGAATGGACGCGGATGTCCAAGACCGAACCGTGGTGAGTTTAGGCCCTGATGGCAACCTGCTCGCCGTAGGACTGCGAGATCGGGTGAGTCTCTACGACGTGATGACCGGGAAGGAACTGCGGCAGCTGACGCTCGAGAATCCCGTGGGGCTACTCAAAAAAATTGACCAGTATGCCAACCCGTTCAGCTGGCTTGCAAAAGGGGCTGAGTACATTGAAGGGTCCGTGAGACGAGGGCGGGAAAATATACGGAGACAGTACTGGATTCGGGCTCTGGCATTAAGTCCAGACGGCAAATACTTGGCGACAGCCATGGACCGAGGCATTTATCTCTGGGACTCAAAGACCGGCGACCTCGATCACCAGGTGTTGGAAAGCGGTGGGGGATTCACAAAAGCGGAGGAAGAAGACCTTCGGACGGCCGCCAGCATGATGAATATGCAGCACCTCGCCTTCAGTAGCGAAGGCGAGACGCTGATCGGTGCGGGGCCCAACTGGATAGGAAAGTGGGCGCTTCATCCCGGGTTTTTCACCAATCTCTGGCGGAGCCTCAGTGGAATAGATCCGTCCATAGGCCTCCCGATCAATCACAAGGGAGAACTCGGCTACCGCGGACTATCCGTCAGCCGCGATGGCAAAGTGGCAGTGCTGGGCCATGGCAGGCTGGTCAAACTGTGGGACGTGGAGAACGAGAAGGATCTCCGGAGCCTCGTTGGGCACACGGCCGACGTGACGGCGGTGGCCATCACACCGGACGGCCGGGTGATTGTCAGCGGCAGCCAGGATGGGATGTTGAAGATCTGGGAGGCGAAGTCGGGCAATGAGATCGCGTCTCTGATGGCCTTGGGAAACGAGGATTATGTCACGGTCACGCCGGACCAGTACTACCGGACGTCCAACAGCCGCCTCAAGGGTCTGGCTTTTCGCGTGAAGGACCGGCTCTTCCCCTTCGAACAATTCGATCTCCGCCTCAACCGACCGGACATTATCTTGAAGCGCTTGGGCCACCAAGACGATGAGATGATCGAGGGCTATCGACGGTCGTATGACAGACGATTGAAGAAAATGGGCTTTAGCGAGCAGATGCTCGGGAGCGACTTCCATCTTCCGGAGATCGAGTTTCTCACCAAAGACATGCCGATGTCGGTCAATGTCTCGACGGTGACGATCCGCGTCAAAGCCTCGGACAGCAAATACCCGCTCGACCGCTTCAATGTATTCGTCAACGATGTTCCCGTGTACGGCACGCCTGGTGTGCCCCTCACCAACACACAAATGCACACCCATGAGAGAGACATTCAGGTTCCGCTCGTGCCCGGCCGAAACAAGATTCAGATCTCGGTCCTCAACCAACAGGGCGTCGAATCTCTGAAGCAGACGGTCTACACCACCTCAACCGCAGCGATGGCATTGCCGGAAATCTACGTCGTTGGAATTGGGGTCAGCGAGTACAAAGACACAGCCTACAACCTCCGATACGCGGCGAAAGACGCCAACGATCTGATGGCCACGTACAAAGCGATCGAACAGCGGCACGGGACCCAAAGTAAGGTCCATACTCTGAGCCTCACGGACCAGAAAGCCACGAGGTCCGGCATCATGAACGCGAAACAGTGGTTGAGGCAGTCCAAGGTGAACGATCTGGTCATTATCTTTGCCGCAGGTCACGGAATGACCGATGACAAGTCGGACTATTACTTCGGGACGCATGATATCGATCCCAAGAATCCCGCCACGAACGGCCTGCCTTATGAAGAGTTCGAAAATGTCCTCGATGGCATTCCGGCCCTGCAGAAGGTCCTGCTGCTCGATACCTGCTTCTCGGGTGAGATCGACAAGGATCAACCCGTGATTGTTGCGCAGGCGGAGGTCGGTACGTCCGCGGCTGTCAAGATGCGCGCCTTCAAGGCGGCCCGAGGCATCACGGTCGCAGCCGACTCGACCGTTGGGAGCGGCAAGACGACGAACGAGCCTCGTCTCTCCTCGGAGATGGTCCGTTTTCAACAAGACTGGTTCGCCGATCTCAGACGCGGGACCGGTGCTGCGGTGATCTCGAGCTCGAGCGGCAATGAATACAGCCTCGAAGGCGAACAGTGGAAAAACGGCGTGTTTACGTATTCATTGCTCAATGGCCTGAAGAACATGGGAGCCGATGCCAACAAGGATCAGACGGTGACGGTCAGCGAACTGCAGACCTATGTGATCGAGCAGGTACGCAAATTGACCCAGGGGGGCCAGAACCCGACGGTGAGGCGTGAGAACCTTGAGCATGATTTTGTTGTGTATTAAGTGGGGCGAATCGTCGCCTTGAACCTCGTTAGGTTGCCTGCGATAGATGGTCAGAAGGGTTCAGCATGAAATCGAGTGGGAACGGTTTGAGTGCCCACTCCTTGAACCTACGACGGCCAAGCAGCGACAGACAGTCAAAACGGTGCATCTCGATTACGAGGAGGATCTATGCGACAGCGAGCGTATGTGAAGGGACTGATGTTAGCGAGCATGCTTGCCGGATGCACCGGGGCTGAACCAATGGCGGGTTCGAGCGCGGGAGAGGTCGGTACTCGGGGCCTTTCGCAGGCGCAGCAGCCGGTTTCGGCACAATCCGGCCCGATGGGGCAATCAGTGGCCCAACTGCCTACGTTTCCGCAGAAGTTCAACGTTCAAGGCCCGGAAACACAGGTGTTCGGCTTTGCCGTGACGCAGCCAGGACCGATGGTTGTCGATGTACAAGGACTAGGCGCGCCTGTAATCGTCACGCTGCAATCCTCCGGAGGTCAACCGACCGCCCAGCAAGCGATTGGCAACCTCCGCTTGAACTACAACGTGACGCCGCAGGATGTACAAAAGAGTCTCTTCTGGACTGTGCAAATTCGCCTCGCGCAACCGATGCCGGCGCAACAGGGTGGACGCGCAACTGGATCTCTGAATGTTCAGTGCCCACCCGTCAATCCAACTGCCGTTCAACAAGCCCTGCAAGCTGCGGCAGCCCAGCGGCGCCAGCCGACCGATCAGGACCAGGCTCAAGCGGCAGCGCATGCCAAGGCTCAGATGGACGCCGCTTTTCAGGCGCATAAGGCGCAGCTCGAACAGCACCAACAACAACGACGTGCCGCGTTGATGGCTGCTGTGCAGCCGCTTCTTGCGCAGATGCAGACTCAGACTCAGGCAGGAGCAGCAGTGCGTCCGCGCGGAGTAGAGGACACGCCTGCTAGCGATTCCGCTTCTGCGCCAGGAGAAGACGAGACAAGCCGAGCCATTCGTTCGCGTGGAGTGGAAGGGCCCTCCACGAATGAGACTCCTCCCGCATCGGGAGAAGACGTAACGACTCGAGGGACCTTTAGCGGAAGCGCCTTGCGTCTTAGTCCCACGCTGGTCATGCCGAATCCTGCCATTGCATCAGCGTGCGTCTCCGGCCAGACGCCGTGTGTCACGAAAGGCCAGCCTGGGGATCCGGTCATGATTACCGGCAGTGGATTTGGAAGCGGAGGGGAAGTCCATTTCGTCATCGGGTCCGGCAAAGATGTGTCGGCGCCAGCCGGAACTGTGTGGACGGACACGCAAATCTTTACGTCAGTTCCGGATGGAACAGGCCTGCTAGCCTTCAATGGCCAAGTGTATATCAAGCGAACGTCCGATCTGCGGCTGAGTAATCTCGTGGGCTTCAGATTCGAGCCCTTAATGGAAGTCCGCCAAATCACAGCGACCAGTGACCGGCGTCTCCAAGGCCCCGTCTGGCAGAGTAGTCCTCCTAACCGGATCCAGCATTCAAGAGATGGAGCGGATTTCCTTTTTACCTCGAACGGAAATGACGAGCTTTTTATCCAGACAAGACTAAAGAACACATGGATGATCGATAGGGCCGATGTTTTTTGTGAACCCTCGTACTGCAATGGGGGAGCGTACGCTCTGACAACCTATCCAGGTACCGACTGGCCCTACCTCAATATACGGTGGTGGCTGAATCCGGACGCTCCATTTTATAATTTTTCCCATGTGTACTATCAATTTGCCGTCCGTATTGTAGGTCCCAAAGGCGTGCCAGATGGCGTTGTAGTGCCATGACACACGCTTTCTCACAAGGGGCACGGTTGACAGTAAATCTGACGAGGAATCGGGTGTTCCTGAAGGCTTGATCGTTCCCTGATGTCCCCGCCTGAATGCAG
>Ga0070686_100000650_pt1 | contig 20363 bp, 19 predicted proteins | sample KBSS23LmetaG_FD_65654 | JGI IMG/M metagenome (GOLD analysis project Ga0070686, IMG submission 65654) | Switchgrass rhizosphere microbial communities from Kellogg Biological Station, Michigan, USA - KBS S2-3L metaG | ecosystem: Host-associated > Plants > Roots > Rhizosphere ... | reverse complement strand
CCGTGTCCCGTTTAATGCGGGAGCGGAAGAACTCCGGGTGATCGGGCGTCCTTTCCTCAAATCGCCGCGTTCCCGCCGCCCGTGAATCGCTCCCCGACTCACGCGGGCTGCTCAACGACAATTAAATATGAGTAAAAGAACGCGCATGCCAATCCCGCCAGCTTTTGGAATGCGGCGGTCCGACGCCGCTTTCGACACGGAGAGCGCCACACGACTCCCAACGCCCCACCGCGCACTCATCTCGCTCAGCCTCACGGCGGTCCATCCCTTCCTTCTCTCGACGCCGAAATTAACCGAAAAAACCGAAAACGAGACCCTTCCATTTTCGCCTATTTCCGCTTTTTTTCGGCAAATTTTTGATTGCCCCCGTTCCACCTCCTCCTCGGCCGTTTCTCTCAAGCGGAAAATTTTCCTCGTTATTCCTCATCCATTTTGCCGAATATCAACGTTGGCCAGCACGAATCGAGTGCGCCCGGCAACGGTCAATGGTTTGGCCTTGGGTCATTTGGCATTCCTTTCGTCATTTGTGCCTTTGTCATTGGTCATTCCGAAATGGACAAACCCCCACTTTCGGCGGATAACTTCCAAATCTTTAAACATGGCCGTCGAATGAACCAGCCTCCTCAACCACAACGATTTCGTCATCCTCGGTTGACGTGAAAGTGAAAATTTTGTCGAGTCGAGGGCTCGGGTTATGCGTGGCGATTGCGACGGCCATCAGTCGTTTCCATTCGTCGCGGGCGCAGGAGGGCGGAGGCATTGAGTATTTGATTTTGGTGGATCGGTCGGCGCGGATGGCGGCGCGGCAGGCGGCGACGGAACGGACCGTGGAGGATCTGGTGCGGACGGGCTTTCATGAGCGGATTCGCGCGGGGGAGCATTTTGCGGTTTGGTTTTTCGATCAGGGGGTTTCCACAAACGCGGTGGTTTTGTCCTGGGACTCGAGGCGCATCGACGAGGCGGTGACGGGGGTCAGTTTGTTGTTTCGAATCGCTGCTCAAGGGTCACAAACGGCGGATTTGGCAAGCGCGCTGATGGGACCCGGACGGAAGTTAACGATCGTTTTGACGGATGGCTATCGGTCCCTGACGGGCACGGCGTTCGACGGGGCGATGAATGCCTCAATGGCCGCACACCGGGAGCAGTTCGATCGCGCAGGGAAACCATTTCTCATTTCGCTGGCGCCGCGTGGGAATCAATGGTTTGGGTTTTCGATTCATACGAATTTGGGTTCCGTGATCGAATTTCCGGCGGCGCCTCCAGAGGTGGTTGCAGTCGCTCCTCCGAAAAAGGAACCGGCGGTGGTTGAGAAAAAGCCGGTGGTGGAAAAAAAAACGGAGCCGAAGAAGGAAGCGGAAGTGGTCATTCCGCCGAAGGTGGTTCGAGTTGAGAAGCCCGTTGAAGTTGCGGTTCAACCGCCGCCGCCAATTGTCGTCGTTAAGCCGAAGGCAGAGCCAAAGCTCGAAGTGAAAGTGGCCGAAAAAGTGGAGTTGCCGCATCCGGTGGAACCAGAACCGAAGCCTGTACCGGAGCCGGCGCAAACGAATCCCGTGGCGGTGGCAGTTGCTCCGCCCAGCTCGTCGGGTCCAGAGGTTGCGACAGTTCCACCCGATCCATTTCCGTGGGGTGTGTTGGCGGGCGTGCTCGGGTTGATCGCGGCGGGCGGGAGCGCGGTTTATTTGAAGTTGCGTTCCGCGCCGAAGAAATCGGGGAGCATCATTTCGCAGTCGCTCGGGCCGGCGCCGAGGACCGGTCAGAAACGATAGCTGAGTCCGAGCGTGACGAGGTTATTGCCGTAGCTGCCGCCGGCGAGGGTGGAATCTTTTTCGAGATGACTGTAGGCGAGGTTCGCAGTCAACTGGCGCAGGACCTGGTAGCCAATGGTCACCCCGCCGCCGTAACGCGAATAGGACTCGGGTTTGAACAGGCCGGCGCCTTTGCTCGCGTCGTCGCTCCGTTCGTAGGAGAGCTCGGTGCTTAGGGTCGTGTTCGCAATGATGTTCCACGTCGCGGTGTGGCGGACGCTGAGGATTTCGAGGAAGTTCGCGGAGAAACCGATGCCCTGGCTGGTGTCGCGAGAGAAAACGAGGGATTGGGCGACTTGTTTGTTGACCTGATGTTTGAAGCTGAGCGAAGCGTAGTAGGAGAGGGGCGCGGCCTGGTCGCCCAGGGCGCCCCGGGAAGCGAGTTGGTAACCGCTCAAGCCGGCGCGGGCTTCGAGGGAAATGGCGGAAGTAAGGCGCCAGTTTGCGAACGGACCGACGGTGTAGTTGCGATTGTCGGGACGAACTTTCTGCGCATAAGTCGTCATGCCGCCGCTGGTTTCGAGGCCGATGGTCAAGGTCGGATTCCAATTATAGGAACCGCGCACGAAAACCAATTCCGCGCTCGAATCCGTATTGGCGAAGGTCTTGTTGAAGAAAACGTTGTTGTTGTGATCGTAGCCGATGGAGATCGAACCTTCGCTCAGGCGCAGCAGGCTGGTGACGCCGATTGAATTAACGAAACGTCCGAGGTCCGGTTCGCCGGAAACCGCGGCCGAGCCATAGCTCAGGGGACTTTCGGTATAACTGAATCGATCGTGAAGATTGAATCGCACCGCGCCGACGAAGATGTCGTAGGAAATATCGGACAGACTGTTCGGATTGACTTCGATTTTGTTCAACGCGGGATTGTTGATATAGGCGGCGTAGGAAACGTTGAGATCGACCGCGAGCTGATTGTGCTCGGACATCTGCCAGATGAACGCGGTCTGAACGCCGGGATGAAAGCTGACATCCTCCTTGGGCGCATTTTCGGAGAGGTTGATATTGTCGTTGTAGTTCACGGTGGTCCCCGCGCTGAGGGTCATGACGACGGGGCCGAGCCGCATGTTGTAAACCTGGTTGTCGAGATTCTGCTGGCGCTGGCCGTTCATGCGATCGAAGTCCAGGGAATTGCGAAGACTTTCCTGGCCAAAAACGGTGGTTGCCTGGGCCGACGCGTACGCGGCGATCAGAAGCGCGGCGCGGCGAGAATGAGATAACATGCGCGGGAAGGGTAGAAAATGGCCGCGCCTGAAGAAAGGCAAAATCGTCAAGGGGCGTTTGACACCCCTGAGGAGGGTATGGTACTTTCCGCCGCAATTATAGCCGGGGCGTCGTGTTGTGAACTCGTTCTTGAATCAACAAGTCTTGGTGTTAAACCGGTTGTGGCAGGCGGTCAATGTCTGCTCGGCCCGGCGCGCTCTCACGCTGCTTTTCGAAGGCCACGCCCACGTCGTCCAAAACGCGGAGGATGGTTCCTTCAAGACGTTCAATTTTTCCGAGTGGCACGATTTTTCGAAACAGGAGCCGCATCCCGAAAGCATCCACACCATTTCGTTTCGCATCCGGGTGCCGCGCGTGATTTTGTTGTGTTTCTTCGATCGCATGCCGAAGAAGGAAGTGAAGTTTACGCGCCACAATATTTTCGAGCGCGACCACAACACCTGCCAGTATTGCGGGAAGGTTTTCGACCGGCGCGATTTGAATTTGGACCACGTGGTCCCGCGCGATCGCGGCGGTCCGACGACATGGGAGAACATTGTCTGTTCGTGCATCAAGTGCAACACGAAGAAAGCGAATCGAACACCGCAGGAAGCCGGCTTGCATTTGATCCGCAAGCCGAAGCGCCCGAAGTGGCGGCCGTTCATCCAGGTGAACCTGGGGATGAATTACCACGATAGCTGGAAGCACTTCCTCGATTTGGCCTACTGGAACGTCGAGCTGGGCGAGGATGCTGCGACTTAAACAAAGGCTTCGCGTTCTCGATAGCGGATGCGTGAAGGCTGGTTGGGGAGTGACGGGAGGATTCTAAGATTCAGTGCGATTGGAGGCGAGGCACAGCAGGCCCCCCAGGCCCAGCAGGAGGGCGCCGCTGACCGCGAAGACGCTGACGTTGGCGACGGCGGGCATTAGGTAAACGGCGGTAAAACCGATGGCGGGACCGCCGAAAATGCCGGCGCCGATCGCGGCTTCGTGGATGCCGCCGTGCGCGCCTTTGGTGTCGCTGGCGTCCATGGAATAGAAAAGGGACGAGTAATAGATGAGCCCCGTGGCCCAGCCGAGGGCGATTTGGACCGACACCAGAGCCCAAAGGTTGGTAAGAAGCAGCATGCAGCTGAACGACACGATCAGCAGCAGGTACGCGGTGAGCAGCCAGCGAAATCGATAATGCCAGCCGGTCCATTTCCAAAACGCGGCGAAGCTCACCACGCGCGCGAACATCCAGATGGAACAGAAGAAGCCGGCGAATTTCGGCGAGAGATGCAGGCGCGCGGCGAGGTCGGGAATGAGCGGGATGACCGTGTTCATGGCGATGTACGCGAAGGGATTCGCGAGCCAGGCCATGCGCAGAAAACGCTGGTTTACTTCAGCGTCCGCTTCGTGCTGAACCTCGCGCGCCTCGACGGGAGCGCTGCGCAACCTGCCGATGTCGCGGGCTTTTGCCAGATAATGCGTTAACCCAAATTGGATCGCGTGCAAAGCAACCGGGAGATAGAAAATGCTTTTCCATCCGAGCGCTTCGACGATGGCGCCGCCGCTGAAATAAGCGGCGGCCTGCGCCGCAGACCAAACGATGTTGTAGCAGCCGATTTTGCCGGGAAGCGTTTCCGAGGATTCGTGTTCGGAAGTAAGCGCTTCCAGAACGGGCCAGGTGAAACAAATTCCGATGGTCCAGAGCGCCATTAACAGGAATTGAATCCCCACCGTGTTCGCGAGCGATGCGCCGAAAACGGCTGCGATGACGATGGCGAAACCGATACGTAGCGAAACGAAATAGCCATGTTTTTGCGCGAAGCGGCCGCAGAAAAACGCGGCGAACATGTAGATGAAACCATTGGCCGCGCCGAACAGCAGGTTGCCCTGGCTGCCCAGGCCGTAATGCTCGCGCAGATAGAAAAAGAGGTAATTGAAGTAAAGGCTCGTGGCGAGGCCGTTGAGGGCTTCGAGCGCGAAGACGCCGTTCTTGAGGCGGCGAAAGGTCATCGAATTTCCTCGAGCGCTTTGCGGCAATACCACTTCACGGCATTGGACATCGGCGGCTCCAGGCGATCCAGTTCCTCGGAGGTGAACCAGCCGATTTGGTGATGCTCTTCCTCGGCCAGCGCAATGGAACCGGACTTCGGCCGCGCCCAATAAATCATGCCGATATGCTGATGCGTCTCGGTGATTTTGTGGATGTCCAGAAAACGCGGCGCAATCAAAGCGCGTGTCCCGGGCTCGGTGGTGGGCGGACGCTCGCCGATCAATTCCACGTCAAAACCGCTCTCCTCCTTCGCCTCCCGCAACGCGGCAATTTCCGGATCTTCATCCAATTCGATATGCCCGCCTAGCGGCAGCCACTTGTTCAACTTCCGATGCAAAATCAAAAGAATTTTCCCATCGCGCACCAGGAAAATCGCGACCGTGAAATCGATGAGTTCGTGGAGGTGGGGCATGATTATAGGTTTGATTTCCTTGCCGAAATTGGATAGTCTGACGATGTGAGCTTCTCTGAACTGAAAGAGCAAGTCGTAATGCTTCCCGACGATGAGCGTTGGGAGCTCCAAGCGTTGTTGCTCCATTTAAGTCGCAAGGACGATCCCGAATACAAAGCCGAACTCAGTCGGACGATGGCTGAAATGGATGCAGGGAAAAAGTACACGAAAGAAGACGTGGAAAAGCTCCATCGTGAATTGCTTGCGCAAGGCCGATGAGCCTGCGCTATTCCTATAGCATCTCCGCGAACGTCGTCAGCCATTTGACTACTCTTCGCGCCCGACAGCGGGATGAGCTTCTGCGGATCTTCGACACGCTGGCCGATAATCCCTTCGTTAAAGGCGACCGTATTCAACATGACGATTGCGGCCGACCAATGCAGGTCAAGCGATATCGCCGGTGGGAAGTGACTTTTTGGCTCGACCATCTCGCGTGCGAGGTGAGAGTCGTAAATCTCTCCCACCTGCATTGATGCCGGCGTCACTCTTCCAACACCCGCATCACGCGCGTCTGGCTGGTCCGCTTGCGCATCGTTTCGTCGAGGATCTTTTTGCGGAGGCGCAAATGTTTGGGCGTCGCTTCGACGTATTCGTCGGAACCGATGTATTCGAGCGCGCGTTCGAGCGACATCTTCAACGGCGGCGCCAGCTGGATGCCTTTGCCGTCGCCGGAAGAACGCATGTTCGTGAGGCGCTTTTCCTTGCACGGATTGACGGGGATGTCGTTCTCGCGGGCGTTTTCGCCGACGATCATGCCGACGTAAATTTGTTCGCCGGGCTCGACCATCAAACGACCGCGTTCCTGCACGGTGTTGAGCGCGTAAGGCGTCGCTTCGCCGGCTTCCATGCTGACGAGGGAACCATTTTTGCGGGCGGCAATTTCTCCGCGATCCGGACCGTATTCGTGGAACAAGTGGCTCATCACACCCATGCCGCGGGTTTGGTTGACGAGATCGGTTTCGAAGCCGATTAACCCGCGCGTCGGAATGAGCGCTTCGATGGAAACGTCGTTGCCATGATGATTCATGTTCACGATCTCGCCTTTGCGCCCAGACAGATTCTGGAGCACGTCGCCCATCGCGTCCTTGGGAATTTCCAAAAATAATTTTTCGATCGGCTCCATCAAGGTGCCGTCCGGCGCTTTGCGATAAATGACTTCCGGGCGCGAGACCAAAACTTCGTGGCCTTCGCGGCGCATTTGTTCGACGAGAATGGCGATCTGCATTTCGCCGCGTCCGCTGACATCGAACACTTTCGGGTCCGAAGTATCTTTCACGCGCAGCGCGACATTCGTGCGGATTTCCTTGGTCAAACGCTCCTTGATGTGGCGCGCGGTGACAAGCTTGCCGTCCTGGCCGGCGAGGGGTCCGTCATTGACGGCGAACTCCATTTGAATCGTGGGCGGGTCAATCGGCTTATACGGCAGCGGAACGCGATCTTCGCGATCGGTGATCGTTTCGCCGATGAAGACATCTTCGAAACCCGTGACGCCAATAATATCGCCGGCGTGCGCTTCCTCGATCTGGATGCGTTGCATGCCGATGAAATGGAAGATCGCGGTGATCTTGCCGGTGGTCTTCGTGCCGTTGCCGTGCATGCAAACCGCGGGATCGCCGACTTTAACTTTGCCGCCGACGATTTTGCCGAAGGCGATACGTCCGAGATAATCGGAGTAATCAAGGTTGGCGACCAACATCTTGAAATCGCCCGCCGAAGCGCGCGGCGGCGGAATATTTTTCACGATCGATTCGAACAACGGCTCCATCGTGCCGCTGACGTGTTCGAGCTGCAGCTTGGCGTAACCGACCTTCGCGCTGGCGTAAACGACCGGGAAATCCAGCTGCTCGTCCGTCGCGTTCAAGGACATGAACAATTCGAACACGAGATCCAGCACCTTGTGCGGCGTGGCGTTGTCGCGGTCGATCTTATTGATGACGACGATCGGCTTCGCGCCGGCTTCGAGGGCCTTGCGCAGCACGAAACGCGTTTGCGCCTGCGGACCATCCGTCGCATCGACGACGAGCAACACGCCGTCGATCATGTTCATGATGCGTTCGACTTCGCCGCCGAAATCCGCATGGCCGGGAGTATCGACAATGTTGATATGATAATTGTGATACTTAAAGGCGGCGTTCTTGGCGCGAATCGTAATGCCCTTTTCCCGTTCCAAATCCATCGAGTCCATCATCCGTTCCTCGGTCATTTGCGCCTGGTTGGCGCGGAACGTGCCGGACTGCTTCAACAAACAATCGACCAGCGTGGTTTTGCCGTGATCGACGTGCGCGATAATCGCGATATTTCTGATATGCTCCATAAAACAAAAGCGTTTCCCCTACCTAACATCTGGAATGTCGCGCCATTGCGCAAGAGTCCCCGAAGCGGAAACGAACGGTTAAGATGCTCGCATTTCGGTAAAGGTCAAGCGCGGGGATTTTAGAAATTGGGCGCACTACGGCGCTCGTCGCAAGCGCGACGAGCTCTACCTTATTGGGCGGCGACGGCTTTGGAGCCGACGGCAATGCGGCGCGCGATGTTTTCGCGGACTTTGGCGATTTTGGATTCGGTCATTAGTTTGATGCCGCGATTTGGGTCGGCGGCGACGGAACCTTCGGCGGCATACCAATAGAGGCACGGCAGGTTGTGATCGTTGGCATCTTCGGCGTGGGCCAGCAAGCCCTGCAGAACGTTCCAGCGTTTTTCGACGGGGGCGCGCTGGAGTTCCGAGGCGAGGTACATGCGCACGACCTGAGAAAGATCGCTTTTGGCGAGGTCGGCGAATTTTTTGAGGGCGGCGTCGGAAGGATTTTTGTTTTCGCAAAGGAACTGAATCGTGAAAGCGCGCACGTATTGGTTGGTGTGGTTCAAAAGGTCGAGCGCGGTTTTTTCGTCGAGGCCGCCGGTGACCTGCAAGGCCCAGAGTCCGCGCACCTGGCGATGGTCGAAGGGATTGTTTTTGACGATGTTGAGCAGGCCTTTGTAGATGGCCGGATTGCCGCCACGTTCCTGGAGGATACGTCGGGCGTGTCGGACGTAGAATTCGTTTTTGTGGAGTTGGAGGTCAACCAATTCGGCGTCGGATTTTTTGGCGAGATCGACCGGGGTCCATTTTTGGTTGTTGTAAACGACTTTGAAAATGCGTCCGTTGGAGCGGTCGTGACCGGACTCGTTGTTGTGATGGCATTGGTTTTTGTCATACCAATCGATGACGAACATGGAGCCGTTTTGGTCGGTGAGCATGTTCAGGCATTGCGACCAGCGATCGTTGAAGTTGATGAAATCGGGGGCGTGATGCGCGATGTAGCCGGAGCCGCTGCGTTCGAGCGAATCCATGTTAATGCGGTTGCCATGGACATTGTTCATCAGGACTTTGCCGCGATATTCGCCGGGCCAGGAATCGCCTTGATAAACGAGCAGGCCGGCGTGCGCGTGGCCGCCGCCCATGGCATCGGAACGTCCGTTGCCGGCGTGTGGACCCTGGCTGCCCGCATAATGAAAATGGTCGGCGATGGTTTTGATTTCGTCGTAGGTATTCGGATTGAAGGAGGAGTTGGCCTGGCGTTCGTAACGGCCGCCGTGGATCATGTGGAAAAAGTGCGGGATGACGCAGGCTTCGATGTGGCATTGGCCGTATTCGTCGAAGTCGATGCCCCAGGGATTGCTGGTGCCTTCGGAGAAAAGTTCGAAGACGTGGCGCGTGGGATGATAACGCCAGACGCCGGCGTTGATGCGCGTGCGCTCGGCATTGCTGGCGCCAGGTTTGCCGACGTTGGATTGAGTGAAGACGCCGTGGCAACCGTACAGCCAGCCGTCCGGGCCCCACGTGAAGGTGTTGAGCGTTTCGTGGGTGTCTTCGTAATGAAAGCCGTCGAGCAAAATTTCCGGCGGACCGTCAGGCTTGTCGTCGTGATTGCGATCCGGGATGAACATGAAGTAAGGCGAGGCGCCGACCCACACGCCGCCGAAGCCGACTTCGAGGCCACTGACGAGATTGAGCCCTTCCATGAAAACAGTGCGCTTATCGAATTTGCCGTCGCCATCGGTGTCTTCGAGAATCAAAATGCGATCCTTCCCCTGCCCTTCGGGAGCGCGGCGGGGATAGGTATAGGCTTCGGCAACCCAAAGCCGGCCGCGATCGTCGAGCGCAAAGGCAATGGGCTGCTTCACATCGGGTTCGCCTGCGAAAAGAATGGTCGAAAATCCGGGCGGGGCGGTGGCGGCTTTGGCAGCGTCCTCCGGCGAAAGGCCGGCAAACTTCACGTCGTCCGCGCCGGGCATGGCGGCTTTTTTCGGATCGAGTTCATTCTGCAAGATCGGCTTCGTCGCGTGAAAACGAAAATCGTCGAAGTTCAAATGACCCCAGCCGCCAGTGCCTTCATCGACCAAGCGGATGGTAATTTTTTTGCCGAGATACTCGTGGAGATCGACCGCGACCGGGCGCACCCCTTCGGCATCGACTCCGGAAGCTTTGAAAAAGACTTTGCCCGAATCGGCGAGCGCAAGTTCGACGCGCGTGTTCTCTGTCGAGCCGCCATTCATCAAGAAACTCGCCCAAGGTTGCGTGACCGTAAAGGGAACCGAGGTCAGCGTCCCTGTGGCCGCGTCGCCGGAGATTTCAAAAGTCCCGATCCAATAATTGCCGGCGTGCTGGCTCTTCATGTCCGTGCGGCGCGAGGCAACGGTGTCCCCTTTGACAGGCTGGCCGGCGAAGGCGGTCCCGGTGGCGGTCCAATCGGCGAGGGCGCCGGATTCGAAATCGAAATTGAGCGGCTTGCCATTGGCGCCGAGCGGCAACGTCCCGCCACGTTCCGCCGCCAAAAGGGTGAGCGAAGAAAACGCGAGGAGTCCCAAAACAACAGACCGGGTATTCATATGATTGCTCCATCACTTTGAAAGAAACGGGCGGCAGTGGCGAGAGGGAAATGACGCATCGCAAGCGAAGGGGCCCATCCTGATGAAACAATCCCGAAGTGAAAGCGGTCGGGAAATGTGGGATGAGAATCCAAAATGTGGGAAACGCTGGGCGAGGCGCCCAACGGGACAGACGAGGCGGGCTATTGAACATGCTCGCGGACCACCTCCGCGAACGACTTTAACGTAAACGGCTTTTTCAAAAGCAAAGGGCGCACGGACTCGGACGCAAAGGCGTCGTGGTATTTTCCGTCCGCATCGCCGCTGACGAGGATCACCCGCATTTCCGGATCGACCGCGTGGATGGCGCGGTAGAGCTCGATCCCGTTCATCTTTGGCATGGTGATATCCGAAACAACCAGGGCCCATTCCGTAGAATATTTCCGAAAGACGCGCAGCCCTTCCTCGCCATCGTGCGCCACGTGGACATCTTTGCGGAATTTCTGCAAACAGGCCTTGATGACTTCGCGGACCAACGGATCGTCCTCCACCAACAAGATTTTCCCGCGGGGCTCGCGGACGGGCGAACGTTGGGTTACGGGCGCGCGTTGTTGGGGTTGCGGGGCGGGACCCACTGAGCCTTCGGTCAGCGGAAGCCAAATGGTGACAGTCGTGCCCGCGTCCTCCGCGCTCTCCAATTGAATCTGGCCGCCGTGAAGTTGGGTCACACTATGGGCGACGGTTAAGCCTAAGCCGGTCGAATGGCCGCCCAGGCGGGTGGTAAAAAACGGCTCGAACGCGCGCCGCAAGGTGGTCGAGTTCATGCCGAAGCCGTCGTCGGAGATCACCAGCTTCACCGCTTCTCCGGGAAATATGTTCAGACGGACGCCTTCCTCCTCGGTAATCGGCTCGCGGGTCAACGAAATATCCAAGCGTCCGCCGGTCGCCAAGGCATACCGCGCATTGCTGAGCAATTGCGCGAGCGCATTCTGCCATTGCGCTTCGTCGCCGAAGAGACTGGCGGCGCACACGGATTCATGAATCGAAATCTGCGCGGTGGATGAAAGCTGTTCGCGAAATTGTTTCATGGCCTCCCGCACGACCAATGCGAAATCAATCTGTTTCGGCGCGAAACGCCGTTGGGGGCGCATCGCCAATAACACGGAGTCCAGGAATCCTTCGGTCTTGCGCGCGGCCGATTCCATGGTCATCGCGTATTGATTCGCGGTGGAAGCGGCCGCCAATTCCTCGCGGATCAAGGTTACGTAGCCGAGCAGCGGGACGAGGAAATTATTAAAATCATGAGCCAATTTGCCGACCACAGCTTTTAGCGACTCCAGCCGCTCATCCCGGTCACGCAGTGCGGGATCGCCGGCGAAAGGAGCGGGGGCGCGGTGTTGCGCGGAAAAAACTCGGCTCATGCGACCTTACTTATAATTCAGCGTCCGATGCACTTCCATCAGCAGTTGGTCCAGGGGCAAGGTCTTGCTGACATAACCGGACGCGCCCTTTTGGACCGCCTCCTGCAACAACTCCTCATCGAAACCGATGCCCGTCATGATGATCACCGGCAATTTGGGATGGGACGCCTTCATCATCGCGAGGGCTTCCAGCCCGTCGGTGTCCGGCAATAACACATCCAACACGACGGCGCTGACCGCTTGTTCATCGACCAACCGGCAGGCGTCGGCGGCCGTCCCGGCGGTTGAAACCTGGTAGCCGTGCTTTTTAAAATAAGCCGACAACAAATCCCGGATCGGAGCCTCGTCGTCCACAACCAGAATATGTTGTTTCATGGGGGCCGATTTGACCCAAACCGGCGCCTAAACGCAAGCCACCTTCCTACATCAGGCGCACGCGAAGGTTCAAGGCCCGAGCCCGATGGGCGATTTCCTGGACCAGCGCGAAGTCGAATTCCTGTTCATGGACGGTGAAGTTTTTGCCGTCGAATTCGATGAGGCCGCGATGTTCGCAGCGGTATTTTTGGAGGAGATCGCCGAAGTGTTCGCGGAATTTGGCGGCGGGGGAATCCTGGGCGGCGGCGGTGGCGAAGCCGCGTTGGCGCATGGCTTCGTACAGGAATACCGCGCCGGCGGTGGCGACGTTGAGGGAATCGACTTCCTGTTGCATGGGGATGAGAACGGCTTCGTCGCAGGCGTCGAGCATGGCCGGGGTGAGGCCCGTGCCTTCGGCGCCGAGGAGGATGCAGTGGGGTGTGCGAAAGTCGGCTTCGTCGATGCGGCGCTGGGTGGTGTGGGGATGGGCGGCGGCGCAATGGATGCCGGCGGTTTTGAGCTGGGCCAGAGTGTTCGCGAGGGAGGGGGTTTCGAGAACGGGTAATTTGAAGATGGTTCCCATGGAGCTGCGGACGGCGCGGCGCAGGTAGGGGCTGCAGCAGGTTTCGCCGACGAGAAGGCCATCGACTCCGAACGCGACGCAATTGCGGACGAGGCTGCCCAGATTCTCCGCGCTGGAAACTCCTTCGACCGCGACGAGCAGGGGTTGGCCGGTGAGGCGGCGCGCGATCATTTCTTCCAGGGTCGCGGGCTCGGGCACGCGCGCTTCGGCGAGGACGCCTTGATACATCGAGAAGCCGGTCAGGTTTTCCAAGACCTTTTTCTCGGCGACGTAAGCGCGAATTTTCTCGGGCCGCTTCCGCATGATCGGCGCGAGGTCGTCGAACCATTTTTCGGGCAGCAACACTGAGAGCACGGTCAGATTGCTTTCCAACAAACGCCGCACCACCTTCTCGCCCTCCGCAACGAAGATGCCCTGCGAGCGCTGTTCGGCCTGCCATTTCATGGTGCGGTAAGCTTCCAGCCCCGGCATCTCCAACGATTCAATTGAAATTCTTTCGACCATTTGAACTACTTCGCTTCGATCTGCGATTATGCCTCGCACCGGTTTGGATTGCACGTTTTGACGGAAGCTGTGTCCAATCATTCGTGCCTACGAAATGGAAACGACATCTGCGGCGCGCCTCGGCGGTCGCGGGCGTGGGCGGAACGCTCGGATTCATATTGGTCTGGTGCATCGGCGCGGAATTGTTGAAGCCGGCCACCGGCCCCGTCGAAATGCCAGCCGCATTCAAAGGAACAGAGGTGAACTTCGAAAGCGGGTCCGGCTCGGTTCTGAAGGGGAATTTCATCGCGAGACCGGATGGCAAAGGCATCGTGATTTTGATGCATGGAGTGCGCGGAAATCGGAGGGCGATGGTTGGCCATGCGGAATTTTTGTTGGCCTGCGGTTATAGTGTTTTGCTTTTTGACTTCCAGGCGCACGGCGAAAGTCCCGGGACGAAAATCACCAACGGTTATTTGGAATCGATGGATGCAGCGGCGGCGGTGAAGTTCGCGAAGCAGCGGGCGCACGGCGAGAAGATCGCGATTCTGGGGAGTTCCCTGGGAGGCGCCGCCGCGCTGTTGGCCGATCCGCCGCTGCAGGTCGATGCGATGATTTTGGAAATGGTCTATCCGGACATCGAGCGCGCGGTCAAAAATCGGATCGCGATTGTGCTGGGCGATTGGGCGCGTGTTTTTTCGCCGGCGCTCACGTGGCAATTGAAACGACGCGTGGGCGTCGGCGCGGATTGGTTTAGCCCGGAGCGCGCCATTGCGAAAACGGCGTGCCCTAAATTAGTGATCGCTGGCAAGCGCGATCGCCACACGACGCTGGCGGATTCGAAGTCCCTTTTCGCCGCCGCGCGCGAACCGAAGGAATTTTGGATCGTCGAAAACGCCGCCCACGAAGATGTGCACGGGGTTGTCGGCAAGGATTATGAAGATCGAGTTGTCGCATTTCTGGAGCGCAGCTTTGCCGCCGCTTCCATTTCGGCGCGAAAGTGAGAGAGTTTTGAGATGGACCCGTTGCGGCCAGTGAAAGTGGATTCGCCGTTGGATCGGCGAGTGCGCGCTTTTTTGGGAATCGGGCCGCCGCCGGAGGAATGGCTGGATGCATTGGAAGCGTGGCTGGTCCCGGTGACGCGCCGGTTGAACGGGCCCATGAAATGGACCAAGCGGGAGAATCTGCACGTGACGTTGCGGTTTTTCGGAAATATTTCGCAGGGCGATGTTTTGGAAATCGAAGCGATCTTGCGCGGGCTTTGCGGCTCGTTTCAACACTTTCGACTGGATGCTTCGCGGCTGCTGTTCTTCCCGAATTTGGAACGCGCCCGGATTGTTGGATTCAAAGCAGACGACGAATCCCGCCAGATTTTTGAACTGGAAAAACAAATTCGCGAACGTCTCGCGCAGTTCGGAAAACCGCCGGACACAAGGCCGTTTCATCCGCATTTCACCCTGGCGCGCGTCGATGCGCTCAGCCCTGGCGATCGAAATATTTTCCGCGGGTTGATCTCCGAAAGGGGCGGACCGAAGTTGCCGGAGTGGATGGCGCGCGAAGTCACTTTATTCGAAAGCCGGTTGCAAGCGGGCGGTTCCGTTTATACGCCCATCGCGAAATTTCCGCTCGTCGCCTAGCGCGCTTGGATTCGCGGTACCTCGGCTCCTTCTTCAACGCCCAGGTCGAAAAAGCCTGGACGGAACTCGGCGGCGAAGCCTTTCCCAAATAGAGGGCGGACTCGCCGGGATTTTGGCTGATCCCTGGGCTTTTTGGCAGGGTTAGAAAACCGGCGAAGTATCGCTCGGAGGGCCGAAAACGAAAGCTGGCGTTCGGATGTTGGGGCGTTATGATTGCGGCGAAATTCTTCTTTATGAAAACTAAGGCCCGGCAATCCGCGTTCACCCTGATCGAGCTACTCGTTGTCGTTGCCATTATCGCTATTCTGGCCAGCATGCTCCTGCCGGCGCTCTCCGCCTCCAAAGCCAAAGCTCACCAGATTTACTGCATCAACAACCATCACCAGCTTGGACTCACCTGGTCGATGTATCACAACGACAACAACGAGAGGCTCCCGAACAATCTGCGCGTCAACGACCAATCCAATCCGTCCTGGGTCGATTCCACGGTCCACGGCGACACACCCGGTTTCTACGACATCGATTACCTGATCAATCCCAAGCGGGCGGCCTTTGCCAGATACGTTACCGATGCCAAGATTTACAAATGCCCGGCCGAGAAAACGGTCTTCAAACACGGCAAAACGAACAATGTCCCGAAAATCCGCAGTTATTCGATGAACGATTACATCACTCCGGTGGGCGGCGGGTCCGAAGGCACCACATTTCATTACAAAACCTCTGCGGCCATGCTCAATCCGTCACTTACCTTTGTTTACATCGATGCCGCGCCGGCCAGCATTTGCTACACGCCCTTTCGGATTCCCGACAGGACCAACGATTCCTTTTTCACGGCCCCGGGCGCTATGCATGCCAATGGGACCGGCGTCACGTTTGCAGACGGCCACGCTGAATCCAAACGGTGGAGAAAGGTGGACAAGCGCGCCGATCTTCCCAACAACAACCCGCACCCATCCCCCTCGGACCCCAAGGACGTGTTGTGGGTGATCCGGCATTCGCATCATTTACGCATAAATCAGAATTGAGCAGCCCGTCGAAAGAGATTTCGCAGACTTAATCTCTGCTCGATTCGAATTGTCCGATTCGCGGTTGACGCCTTTTTCGCGAAGGTTCTACAACATTAAATCTTGCCCTGAGCCATCCGCGCCTGCGCATCACGATAGACGCTGAGGAAGAGGTCGTTGTCGGACTGGGCTTGTTGAAGGATTTGTTTGAGGCTGGCGAGGTCGGAGGGGTTGACGACGGCGTGGACGCTTTGGTTGTAGGCTTGCATGGTGTTGAGGCTTTGGAAGGACGGGCCGATCAGCACGGTCAAGGCGTGGCGGCGCAGGCCCATGGGCATGTATTGCAGGCGCATGAGGGCGAGGTTTTCTTCGACGGCCGCGCAACAGAAATTTTCCTCGAGGACCGCGATATGGTATTGGATCTGGCCGAAGCGCATGACGAAGTCTTCGTGGTCGGTGGCGTTGTGGACCTTGTAATCCAGCTCGTGGAGGACGGATTTGCAGGCGGCCAGATATTCGGGCGTGGAGAGCGCGAGAATGGCGGGCTTGTCGGTCGGGCGGATGAAATCGAATTCGGCCATAGGGTTATTTAAGCTTGAGCGTCCCGGGGATGGTCGGCGCTTCTTTCTTGGCTTCCTGTTTCATGTGCAGCGAGGAAACGTTGGTGGTCGATTCGCCGCGCTTCTTTTTGATGTTGTCAATGCCGCGGGTGACGGGGCCTTTTTTGGTGCAATATAGGGAGGCGGATTCTTCGGTGATCTGGCCGAGTTCGTAGGCTTCCAGGCAGGCCATGTCGAAGTTGCGCCAGCCGAAGGTGGCGCTGGCTTCGATGATTTCGTAAAAGCTGCGACCCTCGCCTTCGCCCATGACGATGCTGTCGCGGACGCGGAGGTTCGAGCCCATGATTTCCAAAAGCGCCAGGCGGCCGCCGCCGATTTTCGGAGCGAGACGCTGGCTGACGATCCAGCGGACGGTGTCCGCGAGGCGCAGGCGAATCTGTTCCTGCTCGTCCTGTTCGAACATGCCGAGAATACGATTGATGGTCTGGCCGGCGTCGATCGTGTGAAGCGTGCTGACGACCAAATGGCCGGTTTCGGCGGCGCTCAAACCGATTTCCACCGTGAGGCGATCGCGCATTTCGCCGACGAGAATCACCTTGGGCGCCTGGCGCAACGCGGCGCGCAAACCCGAGGCGAAGGAATCGAAGTCCGTGCCCATTTCGCGCTGGTTGAAGGTCGCTTTTTTTTGCGGATGCACGAATTCGACCGGGTCTTCGAGGGTGATGATGTGAATCGATTTGGTCTCGTTGATTTCGTTCAACAACGCGGCGAGGGTCGTCGATTTGCCGGAGCCGGTCGCGCCGGTGACGAGGATGAGCCCGGTTTTTTCCTTGGCCACGTTGAGGAAAATCTCGGGCAGCTTCATCTCGGCGAGCGTCGGAATGCGCGTGTTCAATTTGCGCAGGACGACGGAGTAGTTGCCGCGTTGGGAAAAAATGTTCACGCGAAAACGCGCTTTGCCCTGGAGCGAATAGGACGAGTCGCACGAGCCGGTGCGTAATAAATCCTCGGTCAGGCGGCGGTTTCCGCCGATGAGGTTGAGCGCGATCATTTCCGTTTGGAACGGCGTGAGGTGATCGATGTTCGGCTCGATCGCAACGGGCACGAGCTGGCCCGAGGTCTCGACCTGCAGCGGTTTATCGACGGTGATGTTGAGGTCGGACACATCCTTGTTGGAGTCCAACATCGTGCCGAGAATGTAATCAAGTTCGGTGCGGCGCATGGCTTATTCTTCGTCTTCGGGCGGCGTGGTGAGGAACGGGCGAAATTTTTTCTTATCGAGACATTTGTCGTAGGCCTCTTCGGGCGCAATTCGTTTCATGCGCAAATGTTCCATGATGGCGTCGTCGAGCGGCTGGTTGCCGAGCTTTTTGCCGACCTGGATCATGCCGGGAATTTGATGCGTTTTGCCTTCGCGCACAAGGTTCGCGATGGCCGTGGTGAACACGAGGATTTCCAGGGCGGCGACGCGGCCTTTTTTATCGATGCGTTTGAAAAGATTTTGCGCGACGACGCCTTTGAGCGCTTCGGAAAGGGTGGCGCGAATCTTGTTCTGTTGTTCGCCGGGGAAGACGTCGATCATACGATCGACCGTCTTGGCGGCGCTGGAGGTGTGCAAAGTGCCGAAGACCAAATGGCCGGTGCTGGCGGCGGTGAGGGCGAGTTCGATCGTTTCCAAATCGCGCAACTCGCCAACGAGAATAATATCCGGGTCTTCGCGCAAAGCGCCTTTAAGCGCCGACGCAAACGACTTCGTGTGGATGCCGACTTCGCGATGGTTGATCAGCGAACTTTTGCTTTCGTGGACGAATTCGATGGGGTCTTCGACGGTGAGGATATGGTCTTTGCGATTCTTATTCGCGTAATCGACCATGGCGGCGAGCGTGGTCGATTTGCCCGAGCCGGTCGGGCCGGTGACGACGACGAGGCCTTTGTGCAGCATCGCGAATTTTTTCAAGACAGCGGGCAGAGGCGCGTCAAATTTTTCGAAATCCTCGAAGGACAAAACCTTGGAAGGAATCTGGCGGAAGACCGCCGCGACGCCGTATTTTTGATTGAAGAAATTCGCGCGGAAGCGGGAGACGTTGGGGATTTCGTAGCCGAAATCGACATCGCCCGTTTCTTCATAAACTTTGATTTTATATTCCGGCGTGATTTCGTAGAGCATCGCCTTGAGCGAATCGCTCTCGAGCGGCGGGTATTCCACGCGATGCAATTCGCCGTTGATGCGCAGAATGGGCGGGTTGCCGGATGAGAGATGCAAATCCGAGGCTTTTTGCTCGAACATCAGGTTGAAGAAGGCGTCGATCTTTGCCATAAGGGGGTTCTATTGGATTCGATTTCGGAGCGCAAGCACATCAATCCGGTCGCGGCGATTATTCGGGAGGAAATCGAGCGGGCCGGAGTTCTCTCCTTTGCGCGTTTTATGGAACTGGCGCTCTATCATCCGGAGCATGGCTATTACTTCCGCGGTCAAAATGTTATCGGCAATTCGGGCGATTTCTTCACCAGCGTCAGCGTCGGCGATTTGTTCGGGCAGATGCTCGCGCACTGGATCGCGCGCGAATTCCCTGGCTCCATGCAAATCGTCGAAGCGGGCGCCAACAAGGGCGCCCTCGCCCGCGACATCTTGAACGCCCAGCGCGGCAAAGTCGATTACTGGATTGTCGAACCGAGCCCGCGCCTCCAGCGGCAACAGCGGATAACCCTCGCCAATCATTCCCATGTCCATTGGGTCCAGTCCCTCGCAGAACTCCCGCCCATTCGCGGCGCCATCATTTCCAACGAATTGCTGGACGCATTTCCGGTCCATGTCTTCCGCTGGAATGGCCGTTGGAACGAAATGGGGGTCCAACAAAACTTCGCCTGGGCGCCCATGCCCGCAATCCCGATCTGGGCCGAAGAGCGATTGAAACAACTCCACGCCCTCGAACCGCATCTTCCCAACGGATTTCAAATCGAATTCAGTCCCGCCGCCGAGAACTGGTGGCGTTCCGCCGCGTCGAAACTAACGGAGGGCGCAATGCTGGCGATCGATTACGGCGACGAGGCGCAGGCCCTTTGGTCGAAGCTGAATGGAACGTTGCGCTCGTTCCGAAACCATCGCATTGCTGACGATCCCCTGGCGATCCCTGGCGAACAAGACATCACGGCTTCGGTGAATTTTACTGCGGTTCGCGAGGCGGGGGAAGAGGCTGGATTGAAGTCCGATCGACTGGAATCGCAAGCAACCTTCCTCTCCAAACTCGCCAGGGAATTCTTCGCCGGTTCACCAGCTTCGAACCAAGTGCGACAATTCCAAACGCTGACCCACCCTGAACACCTTGGTCGGGCGTTCAAGGTCCTCGTGCAGCGGCGATGAGTTTAGATCAATTCGCGACGAACGAGGTCGAGGGCTTGTTGGGAAGTGGTGAACTTGAAAGTTTCGCGGTCGTAGGCGTTGCGGAAGTTTTTGACGAGGGTGGGGCCGTTGTTGCGGGCAAGGGCGATGAAGACGGTCCCGACGGGTTTTTCCGGAGTTCCGCCGCCGGGGCCGGCGATGCCGGTGATGGAGAGGGAGAAGTCGGCGCCGGTGCGGGTGCGGGCGCCTTCGGCCATTTCGCGGGCGGTGGCTTCGCTGACGGCGCCGTGGGCTTCGAGGGTTTCGGGTTTCACGCCCAGGAATTTTTGTTTGGCGTCGTTGCTGTAGGTGACGAAGCCGGCAAGGAAAACCGCGGACGCGCCGGGGATGTTGGTGATGCGGTTGGCGATGAACCCGCCGGTGCAGGATTCAGCGAGCGCCAGGGTGCGACCGCTTTCGGTCAGCATGCGCACGACGACGCCGTCGAGCGGATCGCCTTCGACGCCGAAGACGAAGCTGCCCATTTCGCGGCGGACGATTTTTTCGGCTTCGCCAACAATCGCGATCGCATTGTCGCCCGTGGCGGTGAGGCGGACATCGACTTCGCCGACGCGCGCGCAGTAACCGATTTCG
>Ga0070686_100000649_pt1 | contig 20369 bp, 20 predicted proteins | sample KBSS23LmetaG_FD_65654 | JGI IMG/M metagenome (GOLD analysis project Ga0070686, IMG submission 65654) | Switchgrass rhizosphere microbial communities from Kellogg Biological Station, Michigan, USA - KBS S2-3L metaG | ecosystem: Host-associated > Plants > Roots > Rhizosphere ... | reverse complement strand
CGCGTCGACCATCGCCGACGGCCTTCGCGTGCCCCGCGCGATCGGCGACTTCCTGATCCTGCGCGCGGTCCGTGACAGCGGCGGCACCGCGCTCGCCGTCGCCGATCACGAGATGGTCGCCGGCATGCTGGCCATCGGCAAATACGCCGGCGTGAGCGCCGCGCCGGAAGGCGGCGCAGCGCTGGTCGCGATTCAGCGTCTCGCCGCGAGCGGCGCGATCAAGCGGCACGAACGCGTGGTGCTGTTCAACACCGGCGGCGCGCTCAAGTACCTCGACGTACTCCACGCATTTGATTGAAGGTAGCGCAGCCCTTCAGGGCTGCCCGGGGCGAACGGCAGGCGTGAAGGCCTGCGCGACGAAGCGCCCCGCCTTCCGCTCTCCGCCGCTGCTGGTGCGCGTGCTGCCGCCCGGCAGCGCAAACGCCAGATACTCACCGGAATAGTTGCCGCCGCTGATCGCGACGATGATGTACTGCTTGCCGTCCGCGAGATACGTCATCGGCGAGCCGCTTTGCGCCGCCGGCATCCACACCGCGCCGACCTGTTTGCCCGACTGCTTGTCGTAGGCGCGCAACATCGCGCCGCGGGGATGCTCCGGCGTCGTCGTCACCTGCGGATCGCCGGCGATCACCAGCGTCTTCGTCACCACGACGCCGACGCTGCCCTGCTGGCCGGTCTTGGCGATGGTCAGGCCTTTGAGCGCCGGATGATTGCGGACATTGTCGGGCGTGTCACCGTGCGGCACCTGCCACACCAGCTCACCGCGATCGAGGTTGATGGCGTTCAGCACGCCGTAAGGCGGCTTGACGAGCGGCAGTCCCTGCACGTTGACGCCGCCACCACCGCCGCCAGCCGGCGCCGCCGCCGGTGCACCACCCGCCGCCGGGGCGACAGCGGGCGTCGCGGGCGGAGCTGGCGCGATGCCGAGTTGCTGGAGCCGCTGCTGGCTCGCGCTCACCTTCGGCGCATCGGCGGCGCTCCCGAATCCCGGACCTTCATTGATGCGGAACTCGCGGCCGGCCACGCCGGCGACATAGCGGATGTCGGAGAACCCTTTCGGCGGCTCGACGAGGCCAAGCGGCGAGACGCCGGCGTTGGCCGCCGACGCGAACACCGTGTGCATTTCGGGATCGTAGGACGCGCCCGGCCAGTTCGTGCCGCCGCCGAGCGTGCCGATAGTCAGCGACGCCAGCGGACCGCCAACTTTGCTGACCACCGCCGGCAGGAACATCGGGCCCATGCGATACATCTTCACGAGCTCGAGCGCTTCGCTGCGCAGCGCCGGCGTGTAGTCGATCAACTCGTCGACGGTGATTGCCTGCCGCGCGTAGGCTGGCGGCCTGGTCGGGAACGGCTGCGTCGGCGACGTCTTCTCGCCGGGCACGTCCGACTGCGGAACCGGCCGCTCCTCGATCGGCCACACCGGCTGCCCGGTCACGCGATCGAAGACGTAGAGAAACGCTTCCTTGCTCGGCAGCGCGACCGCCTTGATCGCCTTGCCGTTGACGGTGATGTCGGCGAGCAGCGGCGCCGATGACAGGTCGTAGTCCCAGATCGGGTGATGCGCGACCTGGAAGTGCCACTTGCGTTGTCCGGTCTTGAGATCGACGCAGACGAGCGTGTCGCCGAACAGGTTGTTGCCTGGACGATGACCGCCGTACTGATCCGACGTCGGGTCCTCCACCGGCAGATAGACCAGCCCCAGCTCTTCATCGACCGTGATCTGGGTCCACACGCCGGTGTTGCCGTTGGTCGCCCACGATTCGTTCTCCCACGTGTCGTTGCCGAACTCGCCGGGCCGCGGAATCGTGTTGAAGGTCCACAGCAGCTTGCCGGTGCGGACGTCGAACGCGCGCACAAGGCCCTTGGTGTTGTTGTGGGTGACGACCTGCGTCCCTTCCTTGAACGACGACCCGACGATGACGACGTCCTTCACCACGGTGGGCGTCGCATGCAGGCCGATCTCGCCGGTCTCGAGGTCGATCTGCTGGCCTTTGCCGAAGACCGCGCCTTTCTTGAGGTCGACGACGCCGCCGTCGCCGAACGACTGGATCATCGAACCGTTCTTCGCGTTCAGCGCCACCAGCCGGTAGCCGGTGGTCACGTAGAGGATCCGCTCGTCGCCTTTGCCGTCGGTCCAGTACGAGACGCCGCGTCCGGACAACTGGCGCGGCGCGATCGCGGCGCGGCCGCCTTCGCGGTAGCTGTGTGACCACAACAACTCGCCGGTCTTGCCGTCGAGCGCGATCACCGAGCGGCGCGTGCCGGCGGTCGTATACAGCACACCGCGGATCGCCAGCGGCGTCCCTTCGAGCTTGAACTCGGGTCGTGTGCCCAGGTTGTCGGTCTTGAACCGCCACGCCACCTCGAGCGTGTTGAAGTTGGAGGCGCTCACCTGGTCGAGGGGTGCGTACTTCGACCCACGAACGTCCGCGGTGTAGTGGGTCCAGTCGCCGTTTTTGGTACTCGGCATTCCTGCCGCCTGGCCCAGCGCGCCCGCGGTCGACCATAGCGCGGCCGCAGCGCCGAGTGCCAGGGCCGCGGCCGCGAACACCAACGGATGATTGTGTTTCGACATGAGCGCCTCTCTCTGTGGCTGCGTTGCCGCGATCCGCGCGCCATCATATACACCTCGAGCGTTTCCGCTGTCACACGTTTTGCAGCGGGCCGCGATGGGGGTGAACGCTATGTTTGGCGTACTTGGATGGATGCTGTTCGGCTTGATCGTCGGCGCCTTGGCGAAGCTGGTGATGCCCGGTCGCGATCCCGGCGGCATCATCGTCACGATGCTGATCGGCATCGTCGGCGCGCTGATCGGCGGCTGGCTCGGGCGGGCGGTTGGCTGGTACGGCCCGAACGATGGCGCCGGTTACTTAGTGTCGATCCTGGGCGCGATTCTGCTGTTGTGGATCTACCGGATGGTCGTGGCGCGGCGCACGGTTTAGAAACGACGGCGATCGGGGACCGTAGCGCAGCCCTTCAGGGCTGCCCTCTGGCCCGGGCAGGCCTGAAGGCCTGCGCTACGGTCGTAACGGACGCGATCTCAGTCGCCGAACGTGATCCCGAGCGCTCGAGCGGTCAGCAGCAGATCGAGATCGAGCGGCACCGTCTTGGTTTTTCCCACCACCTGTTCGAGCGGACGCGCGACGATGTCCGGCGGGTCGTAGGCGACCATCGTCCCGAATTCTCCGCGGCGCACGAGTTCGACCGCCTTGCCGCCGAAGCGGGTCGCGAGCACGCGATCGAAGCTGGTCGGCGCACCGCCGCGCTGCAGGTGCCCAAGAACCACCGAACGCGTCTCCTTTTTCGTTTCCCTCGCGAGCGCCTGGCATACCTGCGCGCCGATGCCGCCGAGACGCTCGGCGAACCCTTCGCGCGCCTCCTCGACGAGCGACGCCGCACCGCCGCGCGGGTAGGCCCCTTCCGCCGTCACGACGATGCTGAATTGCGCCCCGTACCGGTCGCGCGCGCGGAGGCGTTCGGTGACGATGCCGATGTCGAACGGGATCTCGGGAATGAGAATCGCGTCGGCGCCGCCGGCGACGCCGGCATACAACGCGATCCAGCCGGCGTAGCGTCCCATCACTTCGACGACCATGATCCGGTGGTGCGCTTCCGCCGTCGTGTGCAGTCGATCGATCGCGTCGGTCGCGAAGTCGACGGCCGTGTCGAAGCCGAAACAGTTCGTCGTGCCGACGATGTCGTTGTCGATCGTCTTCGGCACGCCGACGACCGGCACGCCGCGGCTGCAGAACTGGTGCGCGATGGCGAGCGTGCCGTCGCCGCCGATCACCACCAGCGCGCCGAGCCCCATCTTGTGGAACATCTCGACGACGCGGTCCGAGTAGTCGTGGACGCCTTCGGAGGTCGCGATCGGGTAAGCGAACGGATTGCCGCGATTGGTGGTCCCGAGGATCGTGCCCCCGAGCCGGAGGATGCCGGTGACGTCGCGCGGCGTCAGCACGCGGGAGCGGTTCGGTTCGATCAGGCCATCGAAGCTGTCTTCGAGGCCGACCACCTCGATGCCGGCGTTCGATCCGGCCTTGACGACGGCGCGGATGACCGCGTTCAGACCGGGCGCGTCGCCGCCGCCGGTCAGCACGCCGAGGCGCTGAATCGCTGACATGGGCGCGAAGTGTACCATGCAGGTTCGGGCAGTCGCCGTTGCGGCTGCGCGAACGCGATGGTACAATTCGGGTTCCTTTGTGGGCGGCTAGCTCAGTTGGGAGAGCGCCGCGTTCGCAACGCGGAGGTCGGGAGTTCGAGCCTCCTGCCGTCCACCATCCTCACCCTCTTCGCCGATGGACCAACCGCCGGTCAATGAGTCGCTCTTCACCTGGACCCAGGTGATCTACGCACTGCACGCCTTCAGCCTGCTGATTGGCATCGTCGGCACGGCGACCGTCATCGGCGCGTTCCTCACCGGGTGGCCGTCGCTGATCGCCGTGATCCTGAACTACGTGAAGCGCGGCGACGTCCGCGGCACCTGGCTCGAGTCGCACTTCCGCTGGCAGATCCGGACCTTCTGGTACGGTCTGCTCTGGGTCGTGCTCTGCGGCGTCTTCATCGTGATGACGCTCGGCATCGGCATTTTGATCGTGTGGCTGCCGCTGATTGTCGTCGCCGTCTGGTTCATCTATCGGATCGCACGCGGCTGGCTGGCGCTGCGCGAGCGGCGTCCGATGTACGCATGACGCGGCGCCTCAGGCCGGGCTGATCTTGATCATCGCCCGGCGCGCGCGCCTCCCGGGCACGAGGTTCGCGATCCGTTTCATAAAATACTTTCGATCGAGCAGTGTGTCGGCCGCGCGGCGCTCGTCGCCCTCGATGATTGACCCGGTCGCATCGAGCCACGGCCCCTTCACCGTGCCGCGAACGTTGCAGACGGCGACGCGCACCCGAGGATTGTTGCGAATCCGCTTGACCTTCCACGAATCGGCTTCGGTATAGACGTAGAAGACGCCGTTGTGGAGGACGAACCACACTGGCGTTTTCACGCCTTCGCCGTTCTTCTTGAACGACTCGATCGAGATGTATTTCTCGCCGTCGAACGAGGCGAGGTTTGGATCAGCCACGTGCCTAACCTACCTCATCTCGAGGCGCGGCGGCCGCGGCAACACGATAAATTCTGCCTAGCCGTGTGTTGTACGATCGTGTCGCGCCCGTGACCAACCCTGCCGCCGATTCGCTCGTGTCGCGCGTTGGCCTGTGCCTGACCTGCCAGCACGTCGACGTGATCACGTCGTCGCGCGAATCGACTTTCTACCGGTGCCGGCGCGCAGAGACCGATCCGACTTTTCGCAAATACCCGGCGCTGCCGGTGGTGGCGTGCCGCGGCTACGAACGAGATGCCACATCATGAGCGTCGCCTCGCACCTGGGCATCAAGATCTCGGAATACGACGCGCGGATCCGGACCTTCATCCCGGACTACGAAGAGATGTTGCGCGTGGCGGCGTCAGCCGTGCCGCCGGCGGCGCGAACGATCCTCGATCTTGGCGTCGGCACCGGTGCCTTGTCCGCAGCCTGCCTGGGCGTGGCTCGGCGTGCGCAGGCGATCGGCATCGACGCCGACCCCGAAATTCTGCGCGTCGCGGCCCGCCGCCTGGGCGCACGCGCGACGCTCCGTGCCGGCTCGTTCACGTCGACACCGCTGCCGCCGAACGACGTGACCGTCGCCTCGTTTTCGCTGCACCACGTGCGAACGCGGCCGGCGAAGCGCACGTTGTACCAGCGCACGCGCGCCGCCCTTCGCCGCGGCGGCACCCTGCTCATCGTCGACTGTCAGCCCGCGGTCGACCGCGGCGTGCGCCGGCAGCAGTTCGACGATTGGCTGGCACACCTGCGCCGAGCCTACTCGCCGAGCGCCGCGCGCGGACTGCTGCGGGCGTGGTCGCACGAAGACGTCTACGTGCCGCTCGACGCTGAGGTGGCGTTGCTGCGCGAGGCGCGGTATCGGGTGGAAATCTTGTGGCGACGCGGCGCCTTCGCAGTGCTCCGGGCCGCGACGTAGCTGGCGCTCGCGGTCCTCAAGAGGTCCGAAGCATCCGTCGGAGCTTGCGCTCGGCCGCATCGTCGGCAGCGGTTCGGGTATCGGCGGTGGCTTCGATCCCGATCTCCTGCTGACGGTGGTCGACGATCTCGACCACAAAGGCTTTCCATTCGGCGCCCTGCGGTTCGGACATGATCCAGAACCGGCGGCCGTTGAGATCTAGTCGTTTGGCCATGCACTCCTGCGGGTCGGGATCTTACAGAATCGTCGGACCGACTCCCGTTTGTGTGCCGCCGCTGGACACAGGCGTTGCACATTTGTCGACCCTGGCCGTGATCTTTTTCGGCAAAAACCCAAAGTTTCCGCAGAACGCCGATGCGCCCGGTGCGGATATACATCACGGCACCGCGTTTGCGATTCGGGCCAGCACCCGAACCTTTGCGCGCGAGGTTGCGTCATGTGGAATTTGTTCAACTGTTACCTGTCGGGTCGCCATGATTACGGCATGTGGTGCGAGCCCGGCCAGATCTTCCTGCGCTGCGTTCACTGCGGCAAGCGCTCGCCAGGCTGGACGATCGGCGGCAAAAGTGCGCCGCCGAGCGAACCGCGTCCGGCGGTGCCGGCGCAGACGACGGCTCGCGTGGTGCCGTTCCCGCGCGCTGCCGCGAGTTGACACGTCTCGACGTCACGTTCGCCAGGTTGACACTGCCCGGACGGCGCGATCACAATATTGCGTCGTGCCGGTCCCGCGCATCACCAAAGAAGAGCTCAAGCAACGACTCGACGCCGGCACGCCGGTGGTTCTCGTCGACGCCCGCCTCAAGTACCCATACGAACACAGCACGGTGAAATTGCCAGGCGCGGTCCGCGTCGTGGCCGACGCGCCGGTTCCGGCCCTGCCGCGCGACCGCGACATCGTCGTCTACGATTCCGACCCCAACGAGTTGGCGAGCACGAACATCGCCGCGGAACTCATCCGGCAAGGCTATCGCGCCGCCGCGCTCAAGGGCGGCATCAGCGACTGGCTCGCCGCCAATTTGCCCACGGAAACGAAGGAAGCGCCGAAGCAGGCGCCGCCCGAACCGGGCGCACTCAAGGGCTGAACGTCGCTCTCGCGCACGCTCGGACAACTCACAGCGCTGGCGGCGATTCGCGGAGACGCGGCTGAAGAGGCTCTGCTCGCGCGCGCGGCGGAGCTCGCCGCCGTACACCACATCGAGTCCGACAACGATCTCGAGCCGCTCTTTGCTTCGCCGCCTGCCGGCGCCGATCCGGCGGCCTTGGCGCGCCTGCGCCAGATGCACGAGGCCGGAGGATGGGTGCTCGTCGAGTCGGCAGTCGCCGATCTTCCGACGGATCTGCGCTGGCTCTACGAATCGGACGCCGTTTCTCTCGAGCAACTCGCGGCGCTGCATCGCGCCCTCAGCGTGACGACGGCGGCCGATTTGCGGGCGGCCGTGGACGAGCAGCAGGTCCGCCGCATTGAAGGGTTCGACGCCGACACGGAGCAGCGTATTGCCGCGGCCTTGCCGTCGCTGCGTGCGCACGTGCCACGGGTGCCACTCGGCCGCGCGGCTGCGCTTGCCGCGCCTGTGCTCGACGCGCTGCGCGCAGCGCCGGGCGTGCAGTGGGCCGAGCCGACGGGATCGCTGCGGCGCGGTCAAGACCTCGTCGGCGACATCGAGCTGCTCGCGCCGGCTGACGACCCCGCGGGTGCGATCGAGGGGGTTGCGGCTTTGTCGCACCTCTCGCACACCCTGCATCGAAGCGCGCGCCGCGTCTACGTGCTCACCGAGCGGGCGCAGGTCGGCGTCAGGATTCCAGAGCCGCGGGTCGCAGGCGCCGCGCAGTTGTACCTCACTGGATCGGCCGCGCATTTCCAGACGCTTCAGGCGCGCGCGCGCGAACGCGGCCTGTCGCTCGGCAAGGACGGCCTTGCGGGCGCTGACGGCTCAGTGTTCGCCGCCCGGAGCGAAACCGAAATCTACGACGCGCTCGGGTTACCGTTCATTCCGCCTGAAATCCGCCACGGCGAGGACGAGATTGCGGCGGCGGCGCGCGGCGACCTGCCGCTGCTGCTGGACGCATCCGATATCCGCGGCGATCTGCACATGCACTCGACGTGGAGCGACGGCCGCGACGCCATCGAAGCGATGGTCGACGCCTGCCGCGTGCTCGGCTACGAGTACATGGCGATCACCGATCACTCCGAGCATTCGGCGGCGATCCGCAACCTGACCGCCGACGGCGTCCGCCGCCAGGCCGACGAAATCGCGGTGCTGCGCGAACGCTACCGCGACATCACGATTCTCCACGGCTGCGAGGTCGACATCCTGCCGAACGGCCGGCTCGACTTTCCCGATCGAATCCTCGAACGTTTCGACATCGTGCTCGCGTCGCTGCACGAGCGCGCCGGCCACTCGCCGGACCAGCTGCTGCGCCGCTATGCCGCCGCGATGCAGCATCCGTTGGTGACGATCATCACGCATCCCACCAACCGCGTCCTGCCGACCCGGCCCGGCTACGATCTCGATTACGACCGCGTGTTCGAGATCGCGGTCGAGACCGGCACGATCGTCGAGGTCGACGGCGCACCGTCGCATCTCGATCTGGACGGTGCGCTGGCGCGGCGCGCGATCACAGCCGGCGCCACGCTGGCGGTCGACAGCGACTGTCATGCCGCCGACAAGCTGAAGCGGCAAATGGGATTTGGCGTGACGATGGCGCGGCGCGGCTGGGTGGAACCACGGCACGTGCTGAACACGCGGCCGCTCGACGCGGTGCGCGCGGCGATCGCGGCAAAGCGCGCTCGCCGCTGAACCATCGATTGCCATGCCGAAGCGTGCCTGGGCTGCGGCTGCCGGCGTCGCGTGCGCGGCCTTCGCGCTGTACTACAGAACCCTTCTTCCCGGGCTCGACTTCGGCGATACCGGGTCGTTTCAGACAGTGGTCGCGGCGCCGCTCATCACCCCCCGCAACGCCTACCCGCTGTACTTCGCGATCGGCAAAGCGTTCGTCTGGCTCACACGCATGGAGGCGGCTCATGCGCTGAACCTCGCGTCGGCGCTCGAGGGCGGCATCGCTTGCGGGATGGTTGTCCTCGCGGCAGCCGAACTATCGGGATCCGCGGCCGCCGGCGCCGCGGCGGCGCTGCTCTTCGCGGTGTCCTACACGTTCTGGAGCCAGTCGATCATCGCGGAGGTCTACGCGCTGCACATCGCGCTCGTCGCGGCATCGCTGCTGCTGCTCCTGCGCTGGTCGAATGCGCCCGGCATCGGCCGGCTGATCGCGTTCTTCGCTGTATACGCGCTGGCGTTCGGCAACCACCTGTCGATGATTCTGCTTGCACCCGGGTTCACGGTGTTCCTGCTGCTTGCCGCACCCGCGGGTTGGCGATCGATGTTCTCGCCGCGGATCGTCGCGATTGCGGCGCTGTGCGCCGCCGCCGGCGCGGCGCAGTATGCGTGGAACCTCCACGCGCTGTGGCTGCTCCCGGACCCGCCGGACGGCATCGGCGAGGCGCTGCGCCGGTTCTGGTTCGACGTGACGAAAACCGACTGGCGCGACACGATGGTGATGAACGTCCCGCGCACGCTGATCAGCGATCACGCCTCGATGTACTGGTTCGATCTGCGGCAGCAGTTCGGAATCGTGGGGCCGGTCCTCGCAGCCGTCGGCTTTGGCGTCCTGATGCGGCGCAACTGGCGGCGCGGCGTGCTGATCGCCATGCTGTTCGCGGCGAATTTTGCGTTTGCCTACAGCTACAACGTCGGCGACGCCCACGTGTTCTACCTGCCGTCGCATCTCTTCATCGCGCTCGCGGCGGCGCCAGCGCTGACGGTCGCGGTGCTCGTCAACAAACGTGGCGTTTCGATCGCGGCAGTGCTCCTCGCCGTGTACGCTGGCGTTCGCGCCTATCGCGACTTCCCCGCGCTCGATCGCAGCGGCGACTCGCGTCCGACGGCGGTGATCGCCGCCCTGACCGCCGGCCTCGACGATCGGCGATCGATTCTCGTCGCCGATCTCAACTGGCAGGTGCAGAACGGCCTGTCGTATTTCGCCAGCGTGACACGGCCAGAGATTGCGTGGACGCGGATGCCGGACGTGCTGCTCTATGCGCCCGCGCTCGTCGCCGACAATGCGGCCATCGGCCGCGACGTCGCCCTCACGGATCGCGCGCGCGTCACGGCGGAGGCTGCGTACGGGCCGCTGCTGTCCATTGCGCCAGACCCGCGCGTCGTGGTGCCGCGACTCGCCGACGCGGCGCGCGATCTGCCGGCAGGCACCCGTTATGTCGTCACGGTGCTTCGGCCGTCGAGAGATCTCGCGCTCGATCGCGAAGAACTGGCTCGGCTGCTCGGCGCGCTCGCCGGATCGCCGGTGAAGTTGCCGGTCGCCGATTATGCGGCGTTCGCCGGCGTGACCGGCCGGCCGCCGGAGGTTGCCGTCCAAAGTACGCAACCGTTCCGCCAGCGTCTGCGGATCGAGGAGACGGCCGTGGAGATCCGCATGGATTCGTGGCTCACCTCCGACACCATTCGCCGTATGGGCTTCGGCCACGTCGTCGCCGCGCGCCGGCACACCTTGATCGTCGAACGCGGCGTCAGCTTCGCCGCGTTCGACGCCGACGGCCGTCCGTTGCGGACGGCGTACGCGTCGAACATCTTCGCGCCGCAGCCACGATATCTGGTCAGTATTCCCGACCATCACGTAGCGCGAAGCCTTCAGGCGAGCGACCGGCCGCCGCGGTAGATCAGACGCTCGGCTGAAGCCTTCGCGCTCCGTCTGATGGTATGGTGGGCTCATGCTTCGGTTCGCGCCCCTGATCGCGCTGTTGCTCGTGGCCGCGCCGCGCGCCGCGGATCCGACCGCGGCCGAGCTTGCCGCGGCGCTGCAGAAGAAAATCGACGGGATCCGCGACTTCACCACCGATTTCACCCACGTCTACGAGGGCGGTGTGCTGCGCAAGCAGATCACCGAACGCGGACGCCTGCTCGTCAAGAAACCGGGCAAGATGCGGTGGGACTACACGACGCCGGAGCAGAAGCAGTTCGTCTCCGACGGGCTGAAGATGTACTCCTATATTCCCCAGGACAAACAGGTGATTGTCTCGTCGGTGCCCCGCGACGACGAGGCGAGCACCCCCGCGCTCTTCCTCGCCGGCAAGGGCAGCCTGACGCGCGATTTCACCCCGTCGCTGGTCGACGCGCCCCCCGGCATGCCGCCCGGCAGCCGCGCGCTGAAACTCGTGCCGAAGGCCCGCCAGCGGGATTACGATTGGCTCACGTTGGTTGTCGACCCGGCGTCGCTCGACATCCGCGGCCTCCAGACCATCGACGCCCAGGGGGGAAAATCGAGCTTTTCCTTTGCGAACCTGAAGGAAAATGTGGGCATTGCCGATAAAGAGTTCGCGTTCAAGATCCCGCGCGGAGTTGATGTTGTCAGCGCTCCTGACCGCCCGTAACGCCGCCCGCGGCTTCGCCGTGTGGTTCGTGCTGTCGGTCGTTGCCTCGGGTTGCGCGAGCTCAGCCCCCTTCCGCCACGGCCGCGACGCCGAGCGCCGCAAGGACTACGACCGCGCCGTCGTCGAGTACACCAAGGCGGTGCGGCAGAACCCGGACGATGCCGACGCGCGCATGGCCCTCGAGCGCGCGAAAATCCGCGCCTCGCAGGATCATTTCTATCGCGCCCGCCGTTTTGCCGCCCTCGGCAAGCTCGACCAGGCGATGGTCGAGTACGAAGTCGCCTCGGAGCTGAATCCGACCAACGGGGAGATCGACGAGGAGTTGCGCAGCACGCGCAACAAGCTGCGGGCCAAGATCGCCGTCGCGCGCGAAGGCAAGACCGAGCTGCAGACGATTATCGAGCGCGCCCGCGATCTACCGCCGCCCGGGCTCGATTTGCCGCAAGGCGTCAAGATGCCGGCGTCGCTCACCTTCCGCGATGCGACCAGCCGCGACGTCTTCACCGCTATCGCCCGCCTCGCCAACATCAGCCTGATCTTCGACCCCGCGTTTCGCGACACCCCGATTACGGTCGATCTGCGCAACGCGACGCTCGACGACGCCCTCAACACCGTCGCCGGCGCGACCCGCACGTTCTTCCGGGTGACCGCGCCGAAAACGGTCGCGGTGATTCCCGACACGCCGGCCAAGCGCCGCGAGTACGAAGAGGAAGTCGTCCGCACCTTCTACCTGAGCAACGCCGATCTCAAGGAGACGATGGATCTGCTGCGCATGGTGCTCGACGCGCGGCGCATCTCGCCGACGACGGCCACCAATGCGTTGACGATCAAGGACACCCCAGAACGCATCGCGGCCGCGGCGCGCGTGCTGTCGGCGATCGACAAGGCGCGGCCCGAAGTGATCATCGACGTCGAGCTGCTGGAAGTCGACCGCACGCGGCTGCTCGAATACGGCTTGCAGATCGCCTCGCCGGCGAATCCGCCGACTGGACTGAATGGCTCGATTGGCGTCGCGACCGACGCCGGCGGCGCCATTACGCTCGAGACGTTGAAGAACCTCACCTCCGCCGACGTGATCGCGACCGGGATTCCGACGCTGTACTACCGGCTGCTCAAGAGCGACTCGAACACACGGACGCTCGCCAACCCGCAGCTGCGCACCATCGACGGCGTTGCCGCGAAGGCGCGCTTCGGCGAGCAGGTGCCGGTGCCGGTCACGACGTTCGCGCCGATTGCAACCGGCGGCACGGCGCAGCAGCCGATCACCTCGTTCAACTACCAGAACATCGGCGTCAACATCGACATCACCCCGCGCACGCACCACGACGACGACGTGACCTTGCAGCTGACGGTGGTGGTCTCGAACATTTCGGGCACCGGCTTCGGCGGGCTGCCGACCTTCGGCAACCGCGAGATCAACACGCTGATCCGGCTGCGCGACGGCGAGACGAACATGCTGGCGGGATTGATCCGCGACGATGAGCGGAACACGCTCGACGGCGTGCCGGGCCTCGTCGACCTGCCGCTCGTCGGCCGCCTGTTCGCGCACAACACGAAGACCCAGAGTCAGACGGACGTGATCCTCACGCTGACGCCGCACATCATCCGCGTGCTCGACTTGAACGAGGCGGATCTGCGGCCGTTCCGCGTCGGCCGCGATTCGCTGGCGCCAGTCACCGAACTTCCGGTCCTGCCGCTGGAGCCGCCGCGGCCGCAGGAACCGCCGAAACCAGACGATCCTCTCGCGCCGCCGAAAAAACCTGGCGGCGGCCCTCGCTGAGATTGCTGAAGGCTGATTGCTGATTTATTGACCGATTGGTTAGGGGCGTATCGGTCGATTCGGCAGCGGAAAGCCGCTGACGGTTCTCCACCAGCGGTAAGATAGGCGCGATCTCAACCGATCTTACGACTGCGACGGCCCTTCTGGTGGCCTGGGGCCACGGCGATAAGAGTGCATTCGATCGGCTGATCCCGCTCGTGCACACCGAGCTTCATCGGCTCGCGCGCCGCTACATGGCCGGCGAACGCGCCGGCCACACGCTCCAGACCTCGGCGCTCGTCAACGAAGCCTACCTCCGACTGATCGACATCACACAGGTTCACTGGCAGAACCGCGCGCATTTCTTCGCCATGGCGGCGCGAACGATGCGTCGGATCCTCGTCGACTCGGCGCGTGCGCGCGGCAACCAGCGGCGCGGCGGCGATGTCGTGAAGGTCGCGCTCGACGACGCCTTGGTGGTCGGTACGGATCGACGCGACGATCTCGTCGCCCTCGACGAAGCCCTCGAGCGTCTCGGCGCCGTGTATCCGCGCCAGGCGCAGGTGGTCGAACTGCGCTACTTCGGCGGCCTCACTCTCGAGGAGACTGCAGCGGCGCTCGACATCTCGACTGACACCGTGAAACGCGACTGGCGGTTCGCAAAACTGTGGCTACTGCGCGAGCTGAGCGGTGGTCCATCAGCGTGACACCGGTCGGCGTGCGAAGGCCCAACCGTTTTGCGCCGGTCGCTCTCCGACGCATGTCAGCCGCGCTGCAGGTCGCGATGCCCGCGACTCACCGCGACGAGATCCGCCCGTTGCGATCGCCTGAAGGTGACTGGAGAACGCATCGCCGCCAGACCTGTCTCGTGATCTCCGCCGACGATGGTGGATTCTCGCCAAGACCGAGCGTGTGCAGGATCTCGTGGATCAGGATGGCTTCGGCTTCGCGTCGCTCGGTGAACATGGCCGTGAACCGGGCCGAACACAGATAGATGATTCGATTGCCAGGTGCAGTGAACGCGATCACCCTGTCGTTCGCACACTGGGGCTCGCCGTCGCCATCGATAAAATGTAAGCGCGTGACGTAGCCGTCAAACGTCAAACCGGTGGCGTCCAGGTTTTCGCCGAGCGTCCGGTTGCTGCTGTCGACGAAGTCAGTCAGCACGCGTTGACACGACGGCAACTCCAGCCGGCGCAGGGCCCGCTCGACGACCTCTTTGGCAAAGAGTTTAGTACGCCCTGGCAGAAGAAGATGAAACCCTGTCGGCCGGGGATCGACGAACGCGGTCCCCATCACGATAGCGAGCAGCCATGTGCCAAACGAATTAGCCATCGACGCCCTCTGGTTCCCAAGGCGCAAACCGGCTGCAGTTTGGTGCACGGGCCAATTCGCCGGCCGGAGGTTCGCCGACTCACAAGTGCCCTTTTCGACCGAGGTTTTGCGCCTTTTCAGCGAGCCGCCGTTCTGGCCGGTGAGCGCCACATGGTCCGCGACACGGCACTCGGTTCCCATTCGGTCAGCAAACGGCAAGACCCTCGGCGAGTTCGGTCGGTAGGCTGCAACCGGCGACGACGCGTTAGAATCGGCACAACCGGCATCATCACCACGACAGTGAATCGCGACGCAGAGATCGCGCGCATCTGCCAGGAGGCCCTCGACCGTCCCGCGGCCGACCGCCTCCGATACGTCAGCGAGGCCTGCCGCGGCGACGAACCGCTGCTCTACGACGTCGAAACGCTCCTGCCGCACAGCGAATCGGCTGATCGCTTTCTTCCGGCACCCGCGTTCGAGGTGGAGGCGGAGCGACTGGCCGCCGCTGGGCGTGAGGCGCATCGCGCGCTCGTCGGCGAGACGCTCTCGCACTACCGGATCGTGAGCCACCTCGCCGCCGGCGGAATGGAGGTCGTCTACAAGACCATCGACACGCGGCTCGGCAGAGCGGTCGCTTTCGAGTTGATCGTCCCGCACGCCGCGGGCGACACGGACAGCCGCCGCCGCTTCGTGCGCGAAGCGAGAGCCGTTTCGGCGCTCAATCACCCGAATATCGTCTCGATCCACGACATCGAATCGTGCACCGCGATATCAAGCCGGCCAACATCATGGTTTCCGAGTCGGGGCGCGTGAAGGTTCTCGACTTCGGCCTGGCTAAACAGAGCGCCGAGGTCAGGCCGGTGGGTGGAGTCACCGGCGACGCCGCGGTCGACTGGCTCGACCGCGACCTGGGACCGGTGACGACGCGGTAGCGGCGCAAGGCGAACACATGGCTACGAATCGTGACGCGGAGATCAGGCGGATCTGCGAGGAGGCGCTCGACCGCCCTGTCGACGAGCGCGCGCAATTTGTCTCCGACGCGTGCGCCGGCGATGACAACCTGCGCCACGAAATAGACGCACTGCTCGCACACGACCCGTCGGCCGACCGTTTTCTCGCGCGGCCGGCATTCGAGAGCGAAGCCGTATACCTTGCCAACGCGGCCGCCTCCGCACGCCGCGACCTCGTCGGGCGTCGGCTGGGGACGTACGACATCGTCTCGCTGATCGGCAGCGGCGGCATGGGCACCGTCTACCGTGCCCGCGACACCAAACTGAACCGCGACGTCGCGATCAAGTTGCTGCCCAATGAATTCGCCGCCGATGGCGAGCGTCTCGCCCGTTTCACCCGCGAGGCGCACGTGCTCGCGTCGCTCAATCATCCGCGCATCGCCACCATCTACGGCCTCGACGAGGCGAACGGCACGCCGTTCCTCGTGCTCGAGTTCGTCGACGGCGAGACCCTGGACAGGCGGCTCGCCCGTGGACGAGTCCCATTCGACGAGGCGCTCGCCGTTGCGAAACAGATTGCCGAAGCGCTCGAAGCCGCGCACGAGAAAGGCATCGTCCACCGCGATTTGAAGCCGGCGAACATCGCCGTTACCAGAGCCGGGATCGTCAAGGTGCTCGACTTTGGATTGGCGAAGGACACCTCGCCCGAGATGCCGCCGTCGATTTCTCTCAGTTCGCCAACCCTCACGTCTCCGATGCTCGTGACCCACGTCGGCGTCATCGTCGGAACCGTGGCCTACATGTCGCCAGAGCAGGCGCGCGGCAAGGTCGTCGACAGGCGGACGGACGTGTGGGCGTTCGGCTGCGTGCTGTTCGAGATGCTTTCGGGACGCCGGGCCTTCGCAGGCGCAACCGCGACCGATGTGATCGCCAACGTGGTTCACAAGCCTCCGCCCTGGGACGCGCTGCCGGCCGCCACTCCCGCCGCGGTTCGGACGCTTCTGCAGCGATGTCTCGCGAAAGATCCAGCGCAGCGGCTTCGCGCCATCGGCGATGCCCACTTTGATCTCGACGTGGGCGAACCCGCGCCGACGGCGGTCGCCGCGCCGAGACGTCGACGGCTCCTGATTGCCGTGAGCGCGATCGCGGTCCCGCTCGTTGCCGTCGGCCTCGTCCTTGGGCGACGTCTCCTCCAGGCCGACCGACCCGCGGCGAGAAGTGCTATGCAGTTCGAGATCGAACTGCAGACGACGGGATCGCTCGGCTCGGAAGTTGGCACCGACGTGATCATTTCGCCTGACGGCGCGCGCATCGTGTTCGTGTCGCGAGGCGCCGACGGCGTACCGCGGCTGAAGACGCGCCGCTTCGATCAGGCGACGGTGTTCGACCTGCCAGGTACCGAAGGTGCCCGCTCACCGTTCTTTTCACCGGATGGCGAGTGGGTCGCCTTCGAGGCGGCCGGCTCGCTGAAGAAAACCGCCGTCGGCGGCGGCTCGCCAATTGTGCTGCGCGAAGCCGTCAATCTCCTCGGCGGAAGCTGGGGCGACGACGGCGCTATTTACGCAGCGCTGGACTTCGGCAAGTTGTGGCGCGTGTCGTCGTCGTCCGGCGAGGCTCGCGTGATTGCAGACTTGACGCCTGAATCGCAGGACCCGCGGTGGCCGCAGGTGCTGCCGGGATCGAAACACCTGCTGGTTACAGCTGTCGGACGGCCCGGCCCGAACGGGGCAACCATCGAGGCGCTGTCGCTCATCGACGGAACCAGGAAGACCCTCGTCCCGCGCGGCACATTCGGCCGCTATCTCCCGGGCGGATACCTGACCTATGTGAACCAAGGCACGCTCTTCGCGCTGCGCGTCGATCTGGACCGGATGCAGGTGCTGTCCGACGCACCGATACCGGTCGTGAAAGACGTCGCCTATTCATGGACCTTCGGATTCGCGCAGCTCGATATCGCACGAAACGGCACGCTGGTATACCGACGCAGTGCTGCGCGCGGAGAACTGGCCGGAGTCTCGGTCGACTCGTCGGGCGCGACCGAGACCGTCATGGCGAGCCCGGCCGAGTACGCGTTTCCAAGCCTGTCGCCCGATGGGCGACGCATTGCCGTGGCGCGCGTCGAGAATGGCGCGCCGAGCCTGTGGATCTTCGACCGCGTCCGGAAGCACATCGATCGCGTGAGCGCCTTGCCCGATTCCTATGGGCCGACATGGACGCGCGACGGCCGAATGCTGATCGTCGGTGGCCTGTCCGGCATGCGTTGGCTGACCCCGGATGGTGCCCATTCGGGGCCGCTTACGAACAGCAACGCGGCGCAAGTTCCATGGTCGCTCTCGGCAGACGGGAGCCGGCTCGCCTATCACGAAACGAGTCCGGTGACGGGATTCGACATCTGGACCGTGCCCGTCCGCGAAAACGCCGACGGTCTCACCGCCGGCCAGCCGGAAGTGTTCCTCCACACGTCCGCCTATGAAACGTATCCGGCGTTCTCGCCGGATGGCCGATGGATCGCATACGGGTCGGGCGCTTTCGGGACCTGGGAGGTCTACGTCCGATCGTTTCCCGACACCGGCGCCCCACCGGTGCAGGTGTCGCGTGGCGGCGGGCGGATTCCACGCTGGCTGCCGAACCGCCGCGAGCTGTTCTACCGCACGGACGACCAGCAAATCATGGTCTCGTCCTACGGGGTCAAGAACGGCGTGTTCGTCGCCGGGCCGCCACGTCCATGGCCCATGCTGCGACTGGCAGAGACCGGCGTGCTATCGAACTTCGACATCGACGCCGACGGCCGGCACATCTTCGCGCTCGTCCCGGCGCGACCGGAAGACGAACAGCACGCGAACCATGTGACCGTGCAGCTCAATTTCCTCGATCAACTTCACCAACTCGTCGATCGACAGCCGAAATAGCGCCGCTGTGTCGCGTGATGCGATGGCGATTCTCACCGAGGCCGGTGTGCTGCATGTCGTGGATGAGGCGCGTCTTGGAACAGGACTGGATCGCCATTACCACGGTGGCATCGGCGCGACGATCGGGTGCACCACTTCGGCTGCGTTCTCCGCCTTTCAGAGCAGCCGCCGCGCGCTCAAGGCGGACATCAAGGAGAGAGTCATGCGATCCACATTGACGGTCGTCGTTGTCGCAACCGGTCTGGCCCTCGTGGGAACCGTCGTCTCGTTCCGTCAGGTCGCGGCAGAGGACGAGTCGCACGGCAGGGGCTGCAGCGACGCGACCCTTCGTGGTGAGTACGCGGTCGTCGTGTCTGGCGTTCGCGCGATTGGGCCGACGGCGACCGAGCCGTTCGTGGCCGTCGGCGTCCGGACCTTCGACGGTCGGGGCGGCTTCACCGACGCGGCCAGCTTTCACGGGGCGGTGCTGCCCGCAGTCCGCGGCGGCCACGTGAAGGGCACATATCGGGTGAATGCCGACTGCACCGGGACGTCGAGTTTCCAGCCGCCAGCCCCATTCCCGACTATCGAAAGCGATTTCGTCATCCTGGACAACGGCCGCACGATTAACGAGGCTGTCATATCGCCGCAATCGAACGTCGTCACCGCCGCGTACCGTCGTCGGTAACACCTGCGCGCGGTCAGGACATTCTCGCGACGCGGGCGCCCAGCGCCTGGAGCCGTTCTACCAGTCGTCCGTAGCCGCGTTCGACCGTTTCGAGCGGCGCCAGCCGGCTTTGCCCGTCGGCGGCAAGGCCGGCGGCGATCAATGCCATCCCGGAGCGCAGGTCGCGGCTGTCCAGCGCGCGGCCACGCAGCTTTCTCGGGCCGCTGACGATGATGCGGTGCGGATCGCAGAGGAAGAGATCGCCGCCCATGCCGCTCAACTGCTCGAGCGCGAACAGGCGCAGCTCGTACAACCAGTCGTGCACGAGCGTCTGGCCCTCGGCCTGCGACGCCAGCACCGTGACAAGGCTGACGAGATCGCTGGGAAACCCCGGCCACAGGCTGGTGGTAAGGCGGCCGGCCGCCACCGGACGCGACTGCTCCACGGTGAACAGCTCCTCCTCCATCGTGCAGCCGATCTGCATCCGCTTGAGAACGGCGGCAAACACTTCCATGTCATCGCGCCTGACGCCGCGGATCTGAATCTCGCCGCCGGTGACCGCGGCCACCACCGCCCAACTGCCCGCTTCGATGTAGTCGCCCCACAACCGATGCTCGGCGCCGTGCAGCGCTCGGCCGCCTTCGACGCGAATCGTCGACGTGCCGGCGCCGCTGATGCCGGCGCCGAGCTGCGACAGGAACAGGCACAGCTCGACGACGTGCGGCTCGCACGCCGCATGGCGAATCTCCGTGATGCCCGGGGCCGCAGCGGCGGCCAGCAGCGCGGTTTCCGTGCCGGTCACCGACGCTTCGTAGAGGTAGATCGACGTCGGTTTCAGACCGTCCGCCGCCTCCAGGATATGTCCCGCGCCGGTCAGCTGCCGCGCCCCCATTGCCTCCAGCGCCTCGAGGTGGGTTGCGATCGTCCGGCGTGCCGGAAAATCACCGCCGGGCGGCGCGAGGTGCGCACGGCCTCGCCGCGCCAGCAGTGGTCCGAGCAGCAGCACCGATCCGCGCAACCGCCCGACCAGTCCGCCGTCAGGTTCGTCCTTGATGATCTCGGGGCAGCGCACGCGCAGCGTCGTGCTGCCGATGCCCTCCACTTCGCCGCCGAGATCGAGGATCAGCCGCGCCATCACCTCGACGTCGCTGATGCGCGGCACGTTGGTGAGGACGCACTCGTCTTTGGTCAGCAGGCACGCCGCCAGCAGCGGCAGCGCCGCGTTCTTGTTGCCTTCCACTTCGACCGAGCCCGACAACCGCTGGCCGCCTTCTATCAGAAGCGTCGACATACTGCTCCGTGAGGGGGTTGGGGATTGGGGGTTGGGGATTGGGGG
>Ga0070686_100000648_pt1 | contig 20371 bp, 14 predicted proteins | sample KBSS23LmetaG_FD_65654 | JGI IMG/M metagenome (GOLD analysis project Ga0070686, IMG submission 65654) | Switchgrass rhizosphere microbial communities from Kellogg Biological Station, Michigan, USA - KBS S2-3L metaG | ecosystem: Host-associated > Plants > Roots > Rhizosphere ... | reverse complement strand
GAGCCGGTGGTGAAGTTTTTGGCGAGGCCGCCGAAGAGTTTTCCGGCGCGAGACGTGTAGCGAAACCACCAAAGATCGGGCAGGAACGACATGCGATTGACGTGAATGTGCTGCGGGTGGACCAGCTCCAGCAAACCCATGCGGCCGTGCGTTCGGCCGTAGCCGCTCTCCTTCACACCGCCCCACGGCGTTTGCGCGATGCCGTGCGTGTAGACCACTTCGTTGACCATCACCGTGCCCGCTTCGATGCGTTCGGCAATTCGCTTCCCGCGCGCGATGTTTTTGGTCCAGACGCTGGCGGTTAGACCAAAGACACTGTCGTTTGCCAAAGCGACGGCTTCGTCTTCCGTTTTGAAAGTCATGACGGGTAAGACTGGGCCAAAGGTTTCGTCGCGCATGATCGTCATGTCGTGATTGACGTTTGTAAGCACGGTCGGTTCATAAAAATAGCCTGACGAATTCGCGCCACGCTGTCCGTCTTGTCCACCCTGTAAACGTTGCCCGCCGGTGAGGATTTTCGCGCCGCGCTGCCGGGCGTCGTTCACATGATCGATGACGATCTGCAGTTGCCGTTCGTTCGACATCGCGCCGACGTCGACTGCTTCGTCAGTTCCCAGTCCCTGTTTTAGTCGACGTGTTTCCGCGACGATCTGCTCGATAAACTTCGGCGCGATCGTTTCCTCGACGTAGCAACGTTCGACTGACGCGCACGCCTGCCCGGAATTCGCAAACGCGCCCCACACCGCGCCGCGCGCGGCCATCGCCAGGTCCGCATCCGCCAGCACAATCATCGGATCTTTGCCCCCGAGTTCGAGCACGACGGGTGTCAAATATTTCGCCGCGGCCTCCGCCACGCGTTTGCCGGTGGCGACGCTGCCGGTGAACATGATTTTGTCGACGCGCGCATCGATGAGCGCCGCGCCGGTTGAACCGTCGCCGATGAGCACATGCAACAAGCCCGACGGCAGACCTGCGCGACGGAAAATGTCGTCGAGTTTCAAAGCGATCAGCGGTGTGAGTTCGCTCGGTTTGAGCACGACCGCGTTACCGGCCATCAGCGCCATCACGACTTCGTCCGCGGGCGTCGCGAGCGGAAAATTCCACGGCGAAATTATTCCGACGACGCCGAGTGGACGATAAATAATCGTTGACGTTCGTCCCATCAAACCATACTGGCCGATGTCGATCTTCTGTGGGCGCAGAAGATTTTCTGACGCGTGCGCGAAGTAGTGCATCGCGTCGAGCGTCGGCACGATCTCCATCGACACGGCTTCGGCTACGGGTTTGCCGGTTTCGCGGGAAACGAGCGTCGCGATCTCATCGCGCTCGGCAAGCATGAGTTCACGCGCTTGCAGAATTACGCGGCCACGCTGTTTGAAAGTCAGGTTGGACCATGCAGGCTGAGCTTGCCGCGCCTGGGCCACAGCCTGTTTCACGTCTTCAGGAGACGACATTCCCGCACGGCCAATCTCTTCGCCGGTCGCCGGATCGTAAGAAACGATCTCGCGTGGTGTTGCTGCGGGCATGGGTCGTGGTTGTGTGCTCATCGATTCCGCTTTCAATTATCGGACAACCAACCGACTACGGCTAGTGGGAAAGTCTGTCCAGCTTGCGAGGCGGGAGATAGACTGGCGGTAAGCTTGACGGACTCCTGACGGGCGTTGGCAGCGAATCTCTATGAAACGATCGAACCGGACTATGCCGTTGGTGCGGCTGGAGGGACTGGAATAGATCGCACCAGGTCGCAAAACTCGTCATCCTCCGGCAGAGGGTTGATGGACGCATCTTCCAGCTCACCCTGCCTGATTTTTTCTCCACCGAGCGAGATGGCGCGGCGGAGCAGTTCCCGGCTCTCGTCTTTGCGTCCGGATAGGAAGGCGAGGTATGCCAGATTACCCAGGATAACTGGATTATCAGGCTCTCGTTCGCCCGCAGCCGTCAGGCTTTCCTGAGCTTTTCGGAACTTTTCCCTGGCTGAATTCTCGTCGTTTTTCAGCCGAAAATCCTTGGCGTCGATCAGTGACTGAAAACCGATGCCGTTGAGAGCGCTCGCTACTCGTTTGCGCAAGGTCGGCTCGGGGGCCTCACCGAAGCGCTGTACTACTTGCTCGTAGGTTTGGAGAGCTTCCTCGCTCCGGTTCACACCCACTAGTTTGACGCCCTTGTTGACCAGCGTTTTCGCCACAAGTTCGCGCAACGCCAGTTCCGGCGCATTGTCAAAGCGCCGCAATACTTCGTCGTAGGCTGTCAGCGCTTCCTCATTGCGGTTTAACGCCCCAAGCGTGACGCCCTTGTTGAATAATGCCTTCGCCACTCGTTCACCGAGCGCCGGCTCTGGCGCATCGCCAAACCGCTCCACCACCTGATCGTAAAGCGCCAGTTCTTCCTCGGGGCGATTCAGTTCGCCGAGTCGCACGCCTTTGTTGAGTAGCGATCTCGCCACTAGTTCACGCAACGTCGGGGCCGGCGAATCGCCATAGCGCCGCACCACCTGGTCGTAGACCGTCAGCGCTTCTTCACTGCGATTAAGGGCGCCGAGCGTCACGCCTTTGTTGATTAGCGCCCTCGCCACTTGTTCACACAAGGCCGATTCGGGCGCGTCGCCGTAGCGCTGCACCACCTGGTCGTAGACCGTCAGCGCTTCCTCGATGTCGCCGAGCGTGACGCCCTTGTTGACCAGCGCCTGCGCCACTCGCGCGTTGTTGCTTGAGTTTGGATCAGGGCGCAAGGCGGCCAACTTGTCGGAAATCTCAACAAACAGATCGTACGCGGAAATCTCTTCGGCCGAATTATCGTAAAGTTTGAAAGCCGCTAGCCATGCGGCCTCCGCCAATTCGTTTAGTCGTTCTACAGAGAGGCCGCTGAGTGACACCTGGCAAGCCAATTGGATGGCTTGGCGATAATCCGCTCGGCGCAGCGCATCTCGTATCTCCTCAAACGCGGATTCCAGTAATTCGGCGGTTGCCGTCACCGGTTCTGCCAGCTCTTTTTGCTTCGCTCGCTTGATGCGTTCGACGACATTCTTGATTGCATAGATGTCGGCATCCTTGTCGCTGGCCTCGTCTTTGGGTAATGACTTGTCCAGTTGTTCGGCGAAAAATCCCAACGGGTCTTTCGTGAGTCGAGGCAGTTCCAGGTCGAACGCGCGAATTAACGCGTCGAGGACTCTATCGGCCGGCAACAAGGGAACGGTATCCCTAATCGCAGGTAAACCGCTGGCCTCCGTTTGTCTGACTTCGGAAGTGGCGGTTGCGCTCTCGCTGGATAGCTTCGCGTCAGCGGTACGCGCCGCCGGCTCGCTGGGAACCACAAAACGGACGTTTGGATGGTGCTTCAACCAAGGTGGCATCGAGTCCAACAGGTCTCGGCGAAAAGTGAACCAATAGGCATTGCTTCCAAGTGGGCTCGCCAGGCGTCGCTGGAACGCATTCATAAAGACATCGCCTTCCCAGCCGCTGTAACCAACTACCAATGGAGACCGACTCCAAAGGATCATATCCAACAAAGCAGCCATCGTAGAGGTGGTTCTTTGTGATTGTTGCGAACGGTCCTGGATCTCGCCTCGGAGATTGCAGCAATCGTAAAACCAGTAAGTACCGTGGAGGTGGACGATCTGAAGGTCGGGTTCGGCGTAGTTGATTCGGCCAACTGTCTGCGGGTGATCGCAGACGATGTGTCGCTTGCCGAATAGCGTCAAAGCCTTCGAGAGAAAGTCGTCAAAGTTGGTAGTGACAACAATGTTGGAAATTTTATCGTTCAGGAGCAGGTGGGCCAGCCGAAAATTTGCGTGGGTGATTTGTTTCTCTTCAATTAGCTTGCGCAAATATCCCTGCCGCTGATTTGGCTCTCCGTATGCCGTTTCAAACCAATGCGAATAGAGATTCAGGGGATCCTGAGTTTTCGGCTCGCCACTGCGACCATATTCGCTCGCCGTCACTTTGCATTGAGACACTATTTCGTTCGCCAGCGGCACAGACGGAAAAGAGATGCCTGCACCCACCATGAAAAAGAAAGGAGAGGGTTGATTTGCAGGTCTGCCGTCACACGCCTGTTTTATTCGACTGACGGCGTCATCTAATTCGATGAGGTATGGTGTTGCCATCGAGGAGTTTGGTCCAGTCTGAGAAAGTTCAGCCGAGGTCAACCACTGCTTGAGCGCAGGAAAATATCACGGGAAAACGCGGACGGCAAGCAATATCCCCGGGGGGTAGTCAATGATTTCATTGCTGTACCGCGCTCAGTTACAATGGCCGCACCCAAATCCAGCACAGTCCAACGAGGAGCAGCCTTCATGATCAGACCGCAGCTTGAGGAATTCATGCGCCGCATGGATCAAAAATCGGTGGCCATCATCCCCTCCGCGCGCGAAGCGACGCGTTCCAACGACACGCAGTATCGCTTCCGCCAGGACTCTGATTTTTTGTACCTGACCGGTTTTGAAGAGCCCGAGTCGATCGCGGTGATCGCACCGGCGAACGAAAACAAGTACACGCTGTTTGTGCGTCCGCGCGATCCGGAACAGGAAATTTGGGTGGGCCGCCGCGCCGGCGTCGAAGGCGCGAAGAGCGAGTTTGGCGCGCACGAATCTTTTCCGATCGCGGAGTTTGAAGAGAAACTTCAGGACATCCTCGACGGCGCTGACAAACTTTACTACCGCCTCGGCGTCGACACCGAACTCGACAGTTCGATCATCCGCAAGATTGCGCAGATGCGCGCGTTGAATCGTAAACCGATCCATCCGCCGCGCGCGATTATCGACCCGGCGACGATCGTTCACGAGATGCGCGTGCTGAAGTCGCCGGAAGAAATCGAGCTGATGCAGAAAGCGGCTGACATTGCGGCCGAGGCGCACGTCGCAGCGATGAAAGCGGTGCGCGGCGGCATGATGGAGTACGAAGTTGAGGCGCTGATTGAACAAATTTTTCGCCGCTACAACGCCGGGCCATCGTACACGTCGATCGTCGGCGGTGGCGCAAACGCGACCGTGCTGCACTACATCAATAACGACGGCGAGCTGCGCGACGGCGATTTGTTACTGGTCGATGCCGGCGCTGAATACAAAGGCTACGCTTCCGACATCACGCGCACGTTTCCGATCAACGGCAAGTTTTCGAAAGCGCAACGCGAGATTTACGACCTCGTGCTCGCGACGCAGATGTCGTGCGTGGAGATGGTCCGTCCGGGCGTGACTCACGACGAGCTGAAGGCGCATTCGGTGGAGCTGTTGACGGAAGGCATGGTCAAGCTTGGACTACTGCAGGGCGAACCGGCGGAATTGATCAAGGAAGAGAAGTACAAGCAGTTTTACATGCACGGCCTCGGGCATCTGTTGGGCATCGACGTGCACGACGTGGGGATTTATTACTACGACAAGCAGTCGCGCGCGCTCGAGCCGGGCGTGGTGATGACTATCGAGCCGGGACTTTATATCGCGCCGGACACGAAAAATATTCCGGAGCAGTATTTGGGAATCGGTGTGCGTATCGAGGACGACGTGCTGTGCACTGCCAACGGCCCGCGGGTGTTGACGACCGGTGTGCCGAAAGATGCGGACGAGATCGAGGCGTTGATGGCGAAGTAGAAGCAGTGGGCGGTGTGCAGTGCGCAGAAAATGGGTCCGCTGTTTAATGCACACAGCCCACTGCACACCGCCCACTGGGGTTTCACCAACCCGTCGCAAACAAACCGTTCGCCGCTTTCAGTCCGCAGTTCTGATAACTGTTGTAGGCCTTCGCGGCGCGCACGCGAATCTGTTCGTCGCTTTCCTGCTTCAACCAGCCATCAATCGCCGCTGACAAAATGTACGCCTCGGGCGCCATCAGGTTGGTGGTCCACAACAGCGGTTCGGCGCCGGTGCGTTCGAGCGGTTTCGCAAAATATTTCTTACTGATGCAGGCGAGAATGATTGCTTTGCGTTTGCGTTCGTCGCGCGCCTTCGGTGTCGACTCGAGCGTGAAGTCCATCAGACCGTCATGGCCCACGTAAGCGACGAGGTCGGAGCTGCCGCTCGTGTTGAAAGTGAATTTGCGTGCGCCGCGCGTGACGGTCAGTTCCTCACCGGCGCGGCCCGAAGCCGCTTCGAGAAAATCCCAGGTCGCTTGCGCAATCTCCTTGCCACGGTAAGCGTCGGCGACGATGAACGCGTCGCGGTCTTTCCTTTTGTAGACGGCGCGCGCGAGAATCACCGGCGAAGGATTCTGCGACTCCGCGACCAGTTCCCAGTCTCTGCTCTTGCCGAAGAAAGTCTTCACGCCAAACGCCGCGCCCCAGTAAAGATTGGTCTTCGGGTTATCGCCGTTTCCGAGCGACGCGGAAACAGGCACGATGCCCTGGTTCACGTTATCGCAAAGCGCGACGAAGACGTGGATGACCGGAAACGTGTTTGGCTTTGCAACCGCATCTTTCGTATTGGAGCTTGAAACTGGCTGTGCAGCGGATGTTGAAAGCTGCTGTTTGGCAGCGGTACCGCCCTGGCTGGTGCCACAGCCCAACATCAGGCCGGCGGCCGTCGCAAACAGCGCCAGGGCAAGCAGAAGTTTCATAGACAGAATTTTCGAGGCAAACTTTGACGCTTAAGTTAGACTCCGTTTGCCGACCGTTGTTCCAAGATTTTGGCTCCTAGGCAGTCTACATCCCGGTCGGGAGCGAGTGGGACGTGCTTTTTGCGGAAAACGGCCACCGGGTTCTCATCCCTAGAATGCCTAGTCGAGAGGTTGAGATTTAGCTTTGATGGGATAAAACGACCATTCACTTTTGCTTGGGCTTCGGATCCAAGAGGTCATTGATGAAATCCTTCACGCCGGCAGATTGATACCTGACAGCGGATAACAAATCATTGAGCGCTTGGCTTTTTGGGAACTGATAGAGGCTTATACCATTCTGGTCGACAAACTCAAGAATCGTTGCGCCGTAATCCTTGTAGATTCTCAAGTGTCGGTTCTGATAAGTAGTTTTGTATCCGGGTGATCTTTCATTAAGGTAAGTAAGTCCGATAACACCGGTAAAAGCCGTCCATTTAATCTTTCCCTCCTGAGTTAGTCTGATCATTTCAGTGACGGCGTCAACAATTTTATCTCGTTCGCTTGACATCTCAGTTACCCCATTTCAGATCTTCCTGCAGGTCTCTCAGTTCGTCGATAACCTTCGTCATGCCGACATAGACGGCCCACAAGGAATCTCTTCCTTCAGTTTTAACGTCAAAGTCCTTAACCGATCTGATAAGCGACTTTACTGAATCCCGGCCCCGACCCTTGAGTTTCGCTTCCAAGGATTTTAGGACCACCTCCGCGCGCCCTAATTCCACGGAAATCAAGTCCTTGGATTCTTCAAACTCACGATGTTGTTCGGCGAGCTTCGAAGAGCATTCGGTTAGCTTATCGATTAACTCCGGAACTCTGGCACGCAAGAGATAGTAATCTTTGATTTTCTTGGTATTCAAAAAAACCAGAATTGTCAGAGCCAACCCGACAATAGAAGCGATGTTTCCAAGTATAGACAGCATGTTTGGGTGAGCAGTTACGCCGATAGACGATGACAAGGATACTACATTTCCCTTTGAGAACCACCAAGATGACTAGGGCTGTCATAGTGATGAGAGTTCAGAAACAATCTCTTTCATGATCGTCCGCGCCTTTTCGACTTCCTCAGGCTTCAGCGAGATCGCGCCGACAACCGCATGACCGCCGCCGCCGTAGCGTTCGCAAATTTTCGCGATGTTGTGCGTGCGCGGGCGCGGCGCCCAGGGATTCGAGCCGACGGAAATCTTCGTGCGTTGCGATCCGCGCGTGAGTGCAACCGTGTAAGTCGTTTCCGGGTAGAGATAGTAAGGAATGAATTTGTTAAAGCCTTCGTAGCCTTCGTCGACGAGGTCAAAGTGGACCACGTCGTTTGCCGAAACAGCCTTGCGGCGCACAGCCTCGAGCGTTTCCAGATGTTGCTTCAGGATCGGTTGGAAACGTCTTTGGACTTCTGCGCTCGTCGCCACTTCATCGAGCGGTTTCACGACAAGTTCGCGAATGGTCTGTTCGATAAACGCATCGTCCGGGTCAGCCTCGATCACTTGCATGAGTTGCAGCGCCGGCTCCTTCAATTCCACACATTGTGCCGCGGATTCGTAAAGCGCGCCGTCGATGATGTGCGCCCAGTGAATCAAATCTCGCAGCGGCTCGTCGTTGAAACCAAAGTGCGTGCGCGCGACTTCAGCGATGAACTCGGTGCACGACTTGCGCGTCGGATCGAGAAACTTCTGACCGGAGTTGTCAGCGCGGAAGTGTGCTTCGTCGGCGGGCGTCAGAAACGCGGACTCGTGATGATCAAACCACCAGGTCAGTTTTTCCGAAGCCGCATACTTGAAATCGACGATCGCGTTTTCGTCGCCGTCAAACAAACTGAGGTCAAACAAATTTCCCGGACGATGCAGCAGTCCGCTGTAGTCGACTTCCGCGTCGGGGTGGATGCGTTCGCGATAGAAGCGGGTGAAAGTGGCGGCTGAGGCGACGCCGTCGAAGCAGTGGCCGTGATAAAGCAAACGAAGTTTCATAAGTTTCACATAAATAACCGGCTAAAAAGAGTCGGCAATAGTAGCAACGAGCACGTTTTCGCGCAAAAGGCCGATGCTGCGACGAGGAAACTCGACGCAGAACCCGGAGCGGTAGCGACCGGATCTAAGGCTCAACCTTTATGAATTGCGAGGATTTAACTATGGAAACTCACGCCAAGCCGAAGTTGAATTGAGCATCCGGTTGCTACCGCTCCCGGTTCTGTCCCTACGCCGCTTGAGGTCACAACATCTATAACCTAACAAACAAAAAGGGCGCATCGACCAATGCGCCCTCATGACCAAATTTCGACGGCAGGCTCATTCCTTACACGGCGTGATCACGGTTGCGGTCGCCGGTTTCAAATGATCCGCGATGAATTTGTCGACGTCGGCTTCGATCAACTCGCCATTCACGACCCAGGCCTTTTCAGTCAACACGTCGCCCGTCTTTGCCAGCGACGCCGGTTCGAGAAAAATATTCCACGGCGATCCCCACTTGCGCGTGTCGCCGGCCAACTGCCGGTAGCCGTAATGCGCAGTCTTGTCGCGGTCTTCGCGCGTTTCCGACTCGCTCACCACCGGATACGGCGAACCCGTCGGGCCGAAATAAGTGCTGACCGTGTCGCGCGTGCCGTATTCGCTGACACCAATCACGGCGAAGCCCTGATCTTTGTATTTCTCGTAAAGCCGCGCGGCGACGGGCGCTTCGTTGCGCCAGTTTGGGCACCACGGCGCAAAGTAAACAATCATCACGAGTTTCTTGCCCTGCATTAGCGCGCGCAGATCCGTGGGCTTGTTGTCCTTGAGATCGTTGAGCGTCCAGTTTTTGTAGTTGACGGTTTTTTCGACGAGCGGGGAGTACTCGTGTCCGTCCTGGGCCAACGCGCCGGCAGGGATCATGGCCAGCGCGAGCACAAGCAAAACGAATAATTTTTTCATGGGTACGACTCCAATGATTGCAGTTTGCCTTACCATGTCGGACAAATACTAGTCCGTCTTTTGCGCCGTTGTCGGCGGCTCGGCGAGCAGTGGTTTCACGTCAGCTTCCCAACCCGCGCGATCGCGCGAACCCTCGACTCTTAGTCGAATCCGGCCGTCGCGATCGATCAGATAGGTAACTGGAAGTCCTAAACTGTTGCCAAACTTCTGACCAACCACTTCCTCTCCACGCAGCACCGTATACTCCTGCGGCAAATCCTTCTGAAAGTCTTTAATGACTTCGGCGGTATCGCCCGGCGCGGTCGACACGCCCACTATCTCCAGCCCCTGCGCCTTCAGTTCGCGTTGCATTGCATTGAATTCGGGAATCTCGGCGCGGCAGGGCATGCACCAGGTGGCCCAAAAATTCAAAAGGACCACGCGCCCGCGCAAATCAGTCAAGCGAAATGGCTGACCTTCGAGAGTTGCAAGTTCGACTTCCGGTGCCGGTTTAAACGTGGTGCCCGGTGCGGGTGTGGGCGCCGGAGGCGGTTTGACTTTGATCCAGCCCTCCGCGTTAGGTAAAAAAGCCGCTAGTCGTCCGCTGGTCAGCAGCGTTGACTTGCCGGTTGCCACCAGCAGGCCCACGGCGATCAGCACGATGCCAGAAACCACTTCGACCTTGTGCAGATGTTTGCGAAACTTGCCATAGAACGCCAGAAACTGATTGATGCCGAGCCCCGTCGCCAGAAACGGAATCGACAACCCGGCGGAATAGAACGCAGACAAAACCAGGCCGTTGCGCCAGCCGCCGCTCGCCGCTGCCAAACCGATGATGCCGCCGAGGATTGGTCCAATGCAGGGAGTCCAACCGGCGGCAAAAGCAATTCCCAAAGTGAACGAGCCAAGCGGCCCGCGCGGCTTTTCGTTTGAGAAGAAACGCGTGTCTTTGTAGAGCGTGGAAATTTTCAGTAGTCCAATTAACTGCAAACCGAAAAGAATAATGATGACCCCGCCGATGCCTCTGACCCAGGGGTTGCTGATGATCGACGCGCCCACCAAACCGGCGGTCGTGCCGAGTGTGAGAAAAATAATTGACAGCCCGGCATTGAACGCGAGCGAGTTCACAATCACAGCGCGCCGCGCGTTGCCTCCCGACCCGCCTTCTTTGAGCCGGTCGATGCTGACGCCGGACATTAGCGAAATGTAGCCCGGCACGAGCGGCAAAACGCACGGAGAAAGGAACGAAAGAATTCCCGCCACGAAAGCAATGCCGACGGTTATGTTTGCACTTTCCAAGTTATCTAACGACCTCTTTCAAACTCTTGATAGCCAAGTGTCTGGCCAAGTATACGGTTAACGGTCTTGACTATGATAATCCCCGCATCGGTGCCGCGCGGCGGCGTTCAGTTCTTTGCGGCCGTGCCGGCGGTTGTCTTCGCGTCCGTTTCCGGCGCGACCGGTTCGGCGACCACCTTCTCGATCATCTTCCCGAGCGCTGTTGTCTCCGTTTCGCTTGCGCCCATCGCGATGAAGCGCACGTTCCCGCGGCGATCGATCAGAAACGACATCGGGATCGAAAACACGCCATAGTTCAAATCGTTGATTGAAGAATCGGCGACGACGAAACCGTAAGGCAAGTGGTTCTGCTTTTTGAACACGCGCAGGTAAGCGAGTTCTTCCGGCGGACTGGCCCGGCGCCCCTCGATGTTGCCGTTGTAGTTTGTCAGTCCCAGAATCACGAGCCCGTTATCTTTGTAGCGTTCGTGCCAGCGCTGAAGTTTTGGAAACACATTGCGGCACGGCCCACACCACGGCGCCCAGAAATCCAATAGCACGACCTGGCCGCGCAGTTCAGACAATTTCACCGGCGACTGATCGATCCACTGTGACGCGACAATTTCCGGAAGCGGTGCAGCGACAGCGGTTTCGGCTTCGTTGAAGATACCGCGCAGATCGGTTGTGGGCGCGAGGCCCGCGAGGCGAATGGTCGCGAGTCGCAGCAGATTTGCGGACGGCAGCGTGATTGCGAGTTTGCGCAAATCGTTGACCGCCGCGATCGCGTCGCTCTTTTTGTTCAACTGCACGCTGGCTTCCGAGATGAACGATACCGCTTTGAAAAGCATGTCGTCGCGACGAAACGCGTTCGCGGATTTTGCCGCCATGACGAGCTTCGCGACTTTCATCATCTCCTGCGCGTGTCGCAACATGCCCGCGAAGTCGTTCTGGTGTTTCAGCGCGTCGGCGATGAGGGTTTCCATGCCAAACCATTCCTGCAGATCCTGCGGCTGACTTTGCGCGTAGTCTTCGACCGCGCGCTCGGCTTCCGGAACGAGCGTCGTGCGCGTCGCGTAGAGCACCACGACAGCGCGCGCGAGTTGCGCGTTTGCGCCTTCCGGCTTGCTCGCGAGGTAGCGGCGCATCGCGGTCAGCGCGCCGTCGCCATTGCCCGCGAGGTGATAAAGCATGCCGAGATAATAGACGTCGGCGGCGTCTAACTTCTTTCGTGCCTGCAGGACCGCGGCATACTCCGCTGCCAGATCTTTCTGTTCCTGTTTCGTCTTCGCTTCGAGTTTTTGATTGAAGGGAAGCTTCTGTTTGTTGAACTCCGCGTAGGCTCTGTCGAGGTAACCCTTCGCGTCTTCGTACAAAACTTTCGCCGCGCGCTTCTCGGCTTTGGGTTTGGCGTCGGTTTTTGGCGACGGCTGCGGGACGGGCTGTGGTTCCTGCGCGAACGCGACGTTGGCTGCGAGCCCGAGCGCGAACGTCATGCACAACGCGAAGTGTAGGACCTTTGGAAGCGAAAACTTCATACGTGAAATTGTTTTGAACTCCTCTGTGTAATCTCAGTGTCCTCTGTGTCTCTGTGGTGGATCACCCCCTCAACAATCACTCGCCACAGAGACACAGAGCCCACTGAGGTGGCACAGAGAGGATCGGTTGTCTTAATCAACACGCGGCGACTAACCCGAATCGATCCGGCGAAAAAATATTCAGCGACGGGGGAAACACGCCGTCAACGACTGCCCGGGCGATCAGTTCGCCGGTGACCGGCGCCAACAAGATGCCGTTGCGGTAGTGTCCGGTTGCATAGAACACGCCCGCAATTTCAGCACAAGGACCGAGCACAGGCAACGTGTCAGCGGCGCGCGGCCGCAGTCCGGCCCAGGAATCGGTCAGCGGCAGCGACGCGATGCGCGGCGAAATTTCGAGCGCGGCGGACAGAATCGAGTGCACCCCGGCGGCGGTTACGCGCTTCTCAAAACCCGCGTGCTCGGTCGTCGATCCGGCCAACAGGCGTCCGTCGCGCCGCGGCACGATGTATCCGCGCGGACTGTAAACTACGTGCCGCGTGACCGGCGGAATCGCTTCAAAACAAAGCATTTGGCCGCGAACCGGTTTGATTCCGAGCTTCGGCAAGGCAACGTCTGACGATGTTCCCAACAGCGAACTCCACGCGCCGCCCGCGATCACAGTACTTTCAGCGGCGATGAACCCGCGCGACGTTTCAACGCCGCAAACTCGGCCGCGTTCGACCTTTAATGACGTGACTGCCGTGCCCGTCTCCATTCGCACGCCGAGCCGTTTATTCGCGGCGGCCAGGGCACTAATCAGACGTCGATTCTCCACCTGTGTGTCTAGCGGAAACCGGAGCGCCGCGCGCACGTTTTCGCAAATTGCCGGCTCGAGTTCTTTTGCTTGCGCGGCGCTGAGTTTCTCGAGCGGCAGCCCTGCTTGCTTCTGCCATTCGTAGCGTCGCTCGAGTTCGAACTCGTCGTGTTCGGTGAAAGCGAGATAGAGCGTGCCGGTCCTTTCGAGTTCAATGTCGATGCCGGTTTCTTCCAACAGCGCCGCGGCAAACGCCGGATACAGATCGCGGCTCTGGCAGGTGAGGTAGAAAAATTCGTGCGCGCGATTGGCCTCCGCCTGCGGCGCGAGCATTCCCGCCGCGGCTGACGAAGACTCCGCCCCCAAACTATTGCGCTCGATCAGCAGCACGTCGCGCACGCCGCGCAACGCGAGCGCCCGCGCCACCGCGAGGCCGATCACGCCGCCGCCGATTATTACAACGTCTGCTGTGTCGTTGGTTTGATTCATGTCGCTTCGGATAGTGATCAATGGCCGGTAGCCAGTGGTCAGTTGTCACTGACTCGTTGTAGTCGTTATGCTGTTGGTACTTTGTTGCCGTAACAATTCGATTGAAGAAAGCATGGCGGGGAGACGGGCCAGGCTCAACTGCTGACGACTGGCCACTGACAACTGACCACTGATCACTGCTTATGAAACATCGTATCACACTGATTCCCGGCGACGGCATCGGTCCCGAAATCGCCGCCAACGTAGTGCGCATCATTGAAGCGTCGGGCGTGGAAATCGAATGGGAAACGCATTACGCGGGCGCGCAGGCGCTGGAGAAATTTGGCGAAACGCTGCCGCAGGCGCTGCTCGATTCGATCCTCGCGAACAAGGTCGCGCTCAAGGGGCCGGTGACGACGCCGATTGGCAAAGGCTTCACTTCCGTCAACGTCGGCCTCAGAAAAGCGCTCGACTTGTACGCGAACTTGCGGCCCATCCGCGCGTTGCCGAATGTGCCCTGTCGTTATCCGGAGCTGAACCTCGTGATCGTTCGCGAGAACACGGAGAGTTTGTACGCGGGACTCGAACACGTGGTGGTGCCGGGAGTAGTCGAGAGTTTGAAAATCATCACTGAGAAAGCGTCGACGCGCATCGCGCGCTTTGCGTTCGAGTATTCGCGACGCGAAGGCCGGAAGCGCGTCACCTGCGGTCACAAAGCAAACATCATGAAATTGTCTGACGGACTTTTCCTCGACTGCTTCCGCAAAGTGGCCGCCGAGTTTCCCGAGATCGAAGCCGACGACAAGATCATCGACAACGCGTGCATGCAACTCGTCATGCGGCCGGAACAGTTTGACGTGATGCTGCTGGAAAATCTTTACGGCGACATCGTGTCGGATTTGTGCGCTGGGCTGATCGGCGGCCTCGGCCTCGTGCCCGGCGCGAACATCGGCGAGAAGGGCGCAATGTTTGAAGCGGTGCACGGCTCGGCGCCTGACATCGCCGGACAGGGAATCGCGAACCCAACCGCGTTGCTGCAATCAGGCATTTTGATGCTGCGCCATCTCGGCGAACGTGAGGCTGCCGATCGAACCGAGAACGCCCTGCTGAACGTTTTCGAAGAAACCAAGGTGCGCACGAAAGACATCGGCGGCACCGCGCGCACGGCAGAGTTTGCCGACGCGATCATTCAAAAGATGAACGCCTAAAGCGACTGTCATGAACGCTTAGGCGACTGTTGATGAACAAAGGCGCGCGAGTGAGGTTCTTCAGCCTCAAGCGCGCCTTTGCGTTGTCGATCGTGCGGTGCAGTCGTCGGGTGCAAACCGATAGTTCACGAGTCATTTCCAACACCGAAACGCCTCAATTCCACCACCGCTATTTTCTCTCTGGGCCGCGCGCTTTCTCCCGTTAGCCGGCGCCCGCGAAAGGTTTTGCTCAAAATTGTGATTCATGGTGAGGACCGTGAATCATATGAGCATCCCGGCGGATCGCAACCAGCCACGCTTAGTTCCCGATAACTTCACGGAAACCCTTCAGGCAATTGTCGCCAACGTTTTTATAGTCGAACTACTCATTTTATTCCGGCTAACGCTCTAACCAGACTACTTACTTCGATCCGGGGGAATTTTCATGGGCAAGCAAGCAAAGCAGTGGACAGGCTCGTTGGTTTAGATCATCGGTCCATAAGCATGAGCCGGATCGTCATTCGCGATAGGTGTGGTCCCTGATGCGGGAGCGCGCCCGAGATCACTCACAAAAGGAGAACTATGAAACCGAGAAGCAACGACCGAAACCTAATGACTGGCAAAACCGTCGCGCGGCCCCAGTCGCGCCGGTTTGCTTACCTCCTGTTGACAGTCTGCATGGCTGCTGCGGCGGCGTCGTTAAGCGTTCAAACTAGTCACTCGCAAACTGCCAATGGCGAGCTGGAAGGCCGGCCCTCGCCAACCTTCCGGCGCATTTGCCTGGCCGGCGCCAACGCCGGACAGCTCTGCAAACAGAATTCGGAATGTCCCGGGTCAACTTGCCGTGATCGCAATGTCTTTAACATTACGGTCGCGGTCAATTACAACGCCCCTGCTGGTGACATCACGGCAGTCCGGAACATGATTACCGCGATGTCCGCCGTACTGCTCGACGTAACCGACGGCCAGGCGGAGATCGGGACAGCCACCATTCACAACAATGCGATGACCACCAATCAGGCTGATCTAATAATTGAGCCGAGCACGAACGATACGTGGTGGTTTGCAAACACCGGACAATTTCGTACCGGCGGGGCCATGCACGTGTCGGTAAATTACATCACCGCCGCCAACGCGGGCGCCTTGTTGGCGCATGAGTTTTCGCATTTGGTGTTTGACCCTCGAGACGAATATGAGAGCCGTCCGGTTGGTTGTGTGGAGCCCACCACCGGAGCCGACTGTCCGGTGCCGGCGGCCGCCCAGGAGACCTGTCTGATGGACGGGAATGGCACCGAGTATTGTTGGGGCCAGGGAACTTCCGCAAATTTGACTGACATCACGGGCGGCAACCACGATCCGACCGACGTCACCGAGCAGTCTCGCTGTCGCAGTAATCGTTCGTGTTGGGACCAGTTGGTATGGTCCTGGCCCAGCACGTTTCTGAAACCGGCTGGCGCGCCCAATGCCGGCGCAAATGGCGAGGTGGCTGATCCCGTCAATTTTGTTGTCTCTAATGATAACGTTCGCGTAGTGCTGGTGCTTGACGAGTCCGGCAGTATGAGTCTGGAATCACCCTCGCGCATGGCGCGACTCAAGGTTGCGGCTTCCGACTTCGTCGCCACGGCGCAAAATGGAGTCGAACTCGGGTTGCGCTCTTTTGCTTCGGACGCCGAACCTGCGAGCGGACGCGCCAACGTCGCGGTTGCACCGCTCGGCAACAACCGTGCTGCCTGGAACAATGCCGTAACTGGTTTAACTCCCAGCACCGCCACCAACATTGGCGCCGGCCTGCAAAAAGCCAAAGACATGATCATTGCCGCGGGAGGCGTTACCGCTAACACTTATGTCGTCTTGATGACTGATGGCTTGAATAATCAGCCGCCGCCGTTCGCCACCGCCGCGGCCGACTTGCAAACCAAAATTGACGATCTGCTGGCCGCGGGCATTCCCGTTTTAGTGACCTGCACGGGCGGAGATCTCGGATTGCAGTCGCAATGCGCCGAAATAGGTACTGGAACCGGCGGGTTTTCTTCGGATTCCGCCGACGCTGCGCGCCTGCCGCAAAACTTCGTCGATTTTCAAGAACGCATCACCGGGCACCAGGGCGTTTTGTCGGTCGACAATTCATTTAGCAAGGTGAGATCGTCGCCGCCGATCACGTTCTTCGTCGATGAAGGCTCCGAGTCGGCAAGTTTTAGTCTGCTCTGGGAAAACGCGGCTGCAAGCGCGCGCGTTATCCTGGTCGATCCCGGCGGCAACAATCATCAAACTCAGCTAATTCCGCAGGGCGCTTATGCACGAATCAATCAACCGTTGCCGGGCGACTGGAAGATGATCATCGATTCAGGCGGCGCTGACAGTCGTTTCACTGCCAAAGCCTATGTGCTAAATCGCATCAACTACTTAACGGTCTCCACGCGCTGGCCGACCAGGAAACCGGGCGAAGAGATGTACGTGTTCGCCTTTCCGCGAAGCAGGGGCGGCGCCATCTCTGAACCCGGCACGAAACTAACCGCACGAGTGACCAGGCCGGACGGCTCCACAGAGACGTTGGACCTTTTTGACAACGGCCGCGACGCTCCGGAACACGGCGACGACCTTGCCGGCGACGGCATCTACACCGGAGTTTATAAGAACACCGGACTGAAGGGTGCGTACGGATTTCAGGTCAATGGCAGCTTCGAGAAGTGGCACTTGGGAAGCGATGCCCACCAGCGCGATGCCAAAATCCAGAGCCCGAAGTTTCTCCGGGAAGTGCGCGTGTCGGCCGGAATCGGACTGCCGGGCGATCAGCCAACGGAACCGGAGGACACGAAAAATCCGCCGCGAAATTGGTGCAAATACTGCTGTTGGTTGGCGATCCTGTTCTTCATTCTTTTCCTGATTGCTCTTTTCTTACTGTGGCGCTGCTGCTGGAGGAAACGCCGGTCGGTAGTGACGACATCGCGTTGAGAGCAAACTGTCAGGACGCAGAGGAAGGAGTAGGCTGCAGACTACGCAGATTACACAGATGAAGTGACCAGGAAAGAGCGGGGGCGAGCCCTCGCTCTTTTCATTTACACACTCAAGATTTTTGAGCAATCAGCAAGAGTCGATGCGCGCCGAGTTTGAAAGGTTCCTCAGTTAACGAACCAAACGCGGCGACTAGCTCAAAACCTGTCGCGCGCAACAACGTCACCAGTTCCTTGTAACTGTAAACGCGCTGCGATGACGCGCGTTTGTCCTCAACACCGTTCTGTACAAAAGTGAAACTCGGAAACATTCGGCCCTGCTCGTGATCGTAGCGCGTATCGATTGTGGCGGTGATGTCGCCGAGCTGGATCGTGCGTTGCTCCATGAAGTGTGGCAGCAGGCACTCGGCGATCGCGGGCGCGTCGAGGATGAAACGCGCGCCGGGCTTGAGCGTGCGCGCGACTGCTTTTAGAAAGTCCGCGTTCTCATCGTCGTCGAGAAAACCAAAGCTGTTGCCAAAACAGTACGCGCCGTCAAACTCGCTGGTCCATGGCAACGCGCGCATCTCGCTGTGGCGCCAGTCAATCTTGACGCCGCGTGCGTCCGCGTTCACGCGCGCCTCTTCGAGAAACTCCGTAGCGATGTCAACGCCGGTCAGCACGAACCCGAACGCGCCGAGTTCGATCGCGAGACGACCGTTGCCGCAAGGCACGTCGAGAATGCGCGCGCCAACCGGAAGCTGCAGTTGGTTGTTGATGAAGTCTGCTTCGGCATGCGTCTGCTCTTCGCTAATCGCCGCGCGCCAAAAATCCAGCGCGACGCCGTGAAAGAAGTTTTCCCACCAGTTTGTAGGCATAGGAATCAGGAGTCAGGAGTCAGAATTCAGAATTCTGTCTCCTGTTCTTACTCATACCGCAGCGCTTCGATCGGGTTCAGTCGCGCGGCTTTCCACGCCGGCCACAGTCCAAACGTCAACCCCAAACCGACCGAAACAACAAAGCCGACGACCGGCGCCCACAGCGGAATGTACGTCGGCATGATCATTTGAATCAGCAAAGCGATCACGGTGCCGAAGGCAATTCCCAACAGACCGCCGAGGCCGGTCAGCGTTGCCGCCTCGATGAGAAACTGGACAATGATGTCGCGGCGGCGCGCGCCCATGGCTTTGCGCACGCCAATCTCGCGGGTGCGTTCGGTGACGGAGACGAGCATGATATTCATCACACCGATGCCGCCGATCAAAAGGCCCACGCTCGAAATCGCCACCATCAACGCAAACACGCCGCCGGTAATCGCGCCAAACTGCGAGAGGATTTGTTCCGAAGTTGAAATACTAAAATTGTCCGGTTTGCCAAATTCGACTTTCCGGCGGCGACGCAACAGGTCGCGAATCTCTTCCTCCGCTTCGTTCATCAAACCCGGTCGCCCCTGGGCCAACACGAAATTGTCGTTCACTTCCGGATAGAGTTTTCTGAGCGTTAGGTAAGGAAGATACACGGCCTTGTTTTCGTTGTTCGGATCCTCCGCGCCGATCAGGAAAACGTCGCGCTCCGCCAGAACGCCGACGACCTGATACGCGCGGCCGTTGATCGTCACCGGCTGATCGATGGCGTTCGTGAACGGGAAGAGCGTGTTGGCGACGTCGCGGCCGATCACGAGCACGTTCGCGTGGCGCGCGTTTTCTTCGTCAGTGAAGTAGCGCCCTTCGTCGAGATTCGTGACACCCATTTTGAAATACGACGGCGACGCGCCCTGCACCGCCGCGTTGCTCATTTCGATGTCGCGATAGCGCACGTTGATGCGCTGCGTGAACGGGCCGCCGAAAAAATCCACCGGCGACATGAACGCGGCGGCGTAAGCAACGGACGGACACTCGGCGGCGATCGCGAGCGTGTCGTCGTAGCTGAGCGGCTTGCGCATGCGCTCTTCCTGCGTCGGGTTGATGTTGAAACTGGGGTCGAAGCGGTAGATGTAAATTGAATTGGTGCCGAAGGATTCGATCTCTTTCGAGACACGCGCGTCGATGCCGGAAACGAAAGCGGCGATCACAATGACGGTCATCGTGCCGATCACGACGCCGAGAATCGTCAACAGCGAACGCAGCTTGTGCTGCCAGAGCGTGTCGAGCCCCATGCGCAGATTTTCGAAAAGATTGCCGCGAAATGGATTCATTTTGTCAGAACCACCTGCGTCAGCGGGTGGCTCCTCGTTGTTGCCCATCGAGAACCGGACGTTAGGCCACCCGCTAACGCAGGTGGTTCTGACTACTCCGCTCTTAGTGCTTCGATTGGATCGAGTCTCGCGGCGCGCCAAGCCGGATAGACTCCGGAAATCAAACCAACGCTCGCCGACACGACAAGTGCAGCAGTGACTGCGAACAACGGCAGGACCGTCGGCACCGGCGTCAGCACCGCCACCAACTTCGCCAGCCCATAAGCGATCGCAATTCCAATACTACCGCCCAACAACGAAAGCATCGTCGACTCTGCCAGAAACTGTTTCAGAATATCACTCTTGCGCGCGCCGATACTCTTGCGGATGCCAATCTCTTTTGTGCGCTCGGTGACGGAGACGAGCATGATGTTCATGATCACGATGCCGCCGACCACGAGCGAGATTGACGTGATGCCAATCGCGGCGACCTGGATCGTGCCGAAGATGTTGTCGCGCAGTTCATTGATCGCGCTCGGTGTGATGA
>Ga0070686_100000645_pt1 | contig 20392 bp, 1 predicted proteins | sample KBSS23LmetaG_FD_65654 | JGI IMG/M metagenome (GOLD analysis project Ga0070686, IMG submission 65654) | Switchgrass rhizosphere microbial communities from Kellogg Biological Station, Michigan, USA - KBS S2-3L metaG | ecosystem: Host-associated > Plants > Roots > Rhizosphere ... | reverse complement strand
TGCTCACGCAGACGTCGCTCGCGGAGCGCTTCGCCGGCGTCGGAGTGCCGGTATTGGAGATCGACGCAACCGTCCAGCCGTGGGAGGACGAGTCTACGGCGGACCCGGAGCGCGGCGGGCTGACGCCGGGGCACCTGGCGTACGTCATCTACACCTCGGGCTCCACCGGCCGCCCCAAGGGGGTGCTGGTGCCGCACCGGGGGCTGTGCAACGTGGCCGCCGCGCAGCAGCGCGCCTTCGGCGTGGGCGCGGGCGACCGGGTGCTGCAGTTCGCCTCGCTCAGCTTCGACGCGGCCGCGTTCGAGCTGGTGATGGCGCTGGCGTCGGGCGCCGCGCTCTGCCTCGCGCCGCGCGAGGAGCTGCTGCCCGGACCGGGGCTGCTCGGAGTCTTGCGGAAGAACGGGGTGACGACCGTGACGCTTCCCCCGTCTGCCCTCGCCGCACTGCCGGTGGAGGAGCTTCCCGCGCTGCGGACGATTACCGTGGCCGGCGAGGCGCTCCCGGCGGAGCTGGTCGCGCGCTGGGGAGCGCGGCACCGCCTGTGGAACCTGTACGGGCCCACGGAGGCGACCATCTGGAGCACGGCGGCCGAGTGCTCAGATCCTGAACGGAAGCCGGACATCGGCGGGCCCATCGCCAACGTGCGCGCCTACGTGCTGGACGCGGGGGGCGAACCGCTTCCCGTGGGCGTGGCCGGGGAGCTGTACCTGGGCGGGGCCGGGGTGGCGCGCGGCTACCTGGGCCGGCCGGGGCTCACGGCCGAGCGCTTCGTCCCCGACGCGTTCGGGGGCGAGGCGGGCGCGCGCCTGTACCGCACCGGCGACCGCGCGCGGTGGACGGCGGAGGGGAGGCTCGACTTCATCGGCCGGGTGGACCACCAGGTCAAAGTGCGCGGCTTCCGCATCGAGCTGGGCGAGATCGAGGCACGGCTAGGCGAACATCCCCGGGTGCGCCAGGCCGTCGTCGTCGCCCGCGAGGATGTGCCGGGGGAGACGCGGCTGGTGGCCTACGTGGTGGGCGACGAGGCGGCCGGGGCCGACGTGCTCCGCGCCTACCTGGGCGACACTCTGCCCGAGCACATGATCCCGGCCGCGTACCTGCACCTGCGCGAGCTTCCGCTCACCCCCAGCGGGAAGGTGGACCGCAAGGCCCTTCCCGCGCCCGAGGGCGACGCCTACGCGCGGCGCGCCTACGAGGCGCCCGTGGGCGACACCGAGGAGCTGCTGGCCGAGATGTGGTCGGAGGTGCTGGGGCTGGAGCGGGTAGGGCGCTGGGACGACTTCTTCGAGCTGGGCGGGCACTCGCTGCTCGCGGTGCAGGTGATCTCGCGCGTGCAGCAGGTGCTCAAGGCCGACATCGAGGTGGCCGAGCTGTTCACCTGGCCCGTGCTCGCCGATTTCGCGCGCGAGCTGAACGCGGCCGCCTGGGCCGAGCTTCCGCCCATCGCGCCGGCCCCGCGCGACGGGCCCATCCCGCTGTCGTTCGCCCAGCAGCGGCTGTGGTTCCTGGAGCAGCTGGGCGACCAGGGGAGCACCTACCACATCCCCATCCGGCTGCGCCTGCGGGGCTCGCTCGACCGCGGCGCGCTGGTGCGCGCGCTGGATCGCATCATCGCGCGCCAAGAGGCGCTGCGCACCACCTTCCCGGCCACCGGCGGCGTCCCCGAGCAGCGCATCGCGCCGGCCGAGGCGAGCGGCTTCCAGCTGGCCGAGCTGGACCTGGGCGGCCAAGCGGAGGGGGCGCTCGAGCGGGCGATGGCCGAGGAGGCGCGCGCGCCCTTCGACCTGGCGCGCGGGCCGCTGATCCGCGGCCGGCTGGTGCGCGTGGCGGCCGACGACCACGTGCTGCTGCTCACCATGCACCACATCGTCAGCGACGGCTGGTCGATGGGGGTGTTCACCCGTGAGTTCTCCGCGCTCTACGCCGCGCAGCGCGAGGGCAGGGAAGCGGAGCTCCCCGAGCTTCCGGTGCAGTACGCCGACTACGCCGCGTGGCAGCGACGGTGGGTGGAGGGCGAGGTCCTGCAGGAACAGGCCGACTACTGGAAGCGCACGCTCGCCGGCGCCCCGGAGCTGCTGGAGCTGCCCGCCGACCGCCCGCGGCCGGCGCAGGTGGACCACGCGGGGGCGCTCCTCCGCCTGGAGCTGGACGAGGAGCTGACGACGGGGCTCAAGGCGCTCTCGCGGCGGCATGGCACCACGCTGTTCATGACGCTCCTGGCCGGGTGGGCGGCCACGCTCGGCCGCCTCTCGGGCCAGGCTCACGTGGTGGTGGGCACGCCCACGGCGGGACGCGGGCGGCGCGAGATCGAGGGGCTGATCGGCTTCTTCATCAACACGCTGGCGCTGCGCGTGGAGATGGACGACGCGCCCACGGTGGCCGAGCTGCTGGAGCGGGTGAAGACGCGGGCGCTGGAGGCGCAGCACCACCAGGACATTCCCTTCGAGCAGGTGGTGGAGCTGGTGGACCCCGCCCGCAGCCTAGCGCACACCCCCATCTTCCAGGTGATGTTCACCTGGCAGAACACGCCCCGCGGCGGGCTGGCGCTTCCCGGGCTGAGCGCCGACAGCATGCGCTCGGGCTCGGCGCGGGTGCAGGCCAAGTTCGACCTGGCGCTCTCGCTGCAGGAGGCGGGCGAGCGGATCGTGGGCGGGGTGACGTATGCCACCGCGCTCTTCGACCGCGGCACCGTGGCGCGGTACGCGGGCTACCTGCGCCGCGTGCTGGAGGAGATGGCCGCCGACGACGCCCGCGCGGTAGACCGGCTCGCGCTGATGCCCGCCAGCGAGCGCACGCGGGTGCTGGAGGAGTGGAACCAGACGGGTGCGCCGTATCCAGCCGACTCCGCCATCCCCGAGCTGTTCGAAGCGCAGGTGGAGCGGACCCCGGATGCGACCGCGGTCGTCTTCGCCGCGGAGCACGTCAGCTATGCCGAGCTGAACCGGCGCGCGAACCGTTTGGCGCACCACCTCCGCGCGCTGGGCGTCGGTCCGGACGTGCGAGTGGGGATCTGCGTGGAGCGAAGCCTGGAGATGATGGTGGGGCTGCTGGCGCTGCTGAAGGCCGGCGGGGCGTACGTGCCGCTGGACCCCGGCTATCCCGCCGAGCGGCTGGCGTACATGCTGGAAGACAGCGCCCCGGCGGCCGTGCTCACCCAGTCGCACCTGCGCGGCCGGGTCGACAGCGCTGGCGTGCCGGTGGTGGAACTGGAGGACTCGTCGGCGTGGGCGGATCAACCGGCGACGAATCCGGAGCGTGACGGGCTGACGCCGGATCACCTGGCGTACGTGATGTACACGTCAGGGTCGACCGGACGGCCCAAGGGCGTGGCGGTGCGGCAGCGCAACGTGGTCAACCGGTTGACGTGGATGCAGCGGGATTGGGGCCTCGCGCCCGGCGACGCGATCCTCCAGAGCACCACGCTGAGCTTCGACGTGTCGGTCTACGAAGTCCTGTGGCCGATCAGCGTGGGCGGCCGCGTGGTGCTGGCACGTGCGGACGGGCAGATGGACCCGGGGTACCTGGTGGACGCGATCCAGAACGAGCGGATCAACATCGTCAACTTCGTCCCCTCCATGCTGCAGCTGTTCCTGGAGCACCCGGAGGTGGAGCGCTGCACGTACCTGCACCGCGCTCCGTGCGGCGGCGAGGCATTGTCGCCCACGCTGGCGCGGCGCTTCCGCGAGCGGCTGCCCTGGGTGTCGCTGCACAACCGTTATGGACCGACGGAAGCGGCCGCATCCGTCACCATGCCCGTCGGGGACGACGTGCGCGGCGGGAGCCCGGTGCCGATCGGCCGTCCGGTGGCGAACACGCGCGTCTACGTACTGGACGCGCGGGGCGAGCCGGTGCCGGTGGGCGTGGCTGGGGAGCTGTACATCGGCGGCGTGGGGGTGGGACGCGGCTATCTGGACCGGTCCGAGCAGACGGCCGAGCGCTTCGTCGCGGATCCCTTCAGCCGGGAGCCCGGGGCGCGGCTCTACCGGACGGGGGATCTGGCGCGGTGGCTTGCGGACGGGACGATCGAGTTCCTGGGACGCACCGACTTCCAGGTGAAGGTGCGCGGCTTCCGCATCGAGCTGGGTGAGATCGAGGCGCTTCTCTCCACCCACACCGGGGTGCGCGACGCCGTCGTTCTGGCGCGCGAGGACGTGCCGGGCGACAAGCGGCTGGTGGCCTACGTGGTGGGCGACGCCAACACCGAGTCGTTGCGGGCGCACCTGGCCGCCGCGCTCCCGGAGTACATGGTTCCCGCGGCCTACGTGCGGCTGGAGCGGCTGCCGCTCACGCCCAGCGGCAAGCTGGACCGCGGCGCCCTTCCCGCGCCCGAGGTAGACGCGTACGCGGCCCGTGAGTACGAGGCGCCGGCGGGCGCGACCGAAGCCGCGCTCGCCGAGATCTGGGCCGAGGTGCTGCGCCTGGATCGCGTGGGACGCTGGGACGACTTCTTCGACCTGGGCGGGCACTCGCTCCTGGCGGTGCAGGTGATCTCGCGCGTGCGGCAGGTGCTGGAGGTGGAGGTGGCGCTGGGCCAGGTGTTCACCCGGCCCGTGCTGAAGGACTTCGCGCGCGAGCTGGAGACGGCGGCGCGGGCGGAGCTGCCGCCGGTCGAGCCCGCCCCCCGCGACGGCCGGGTGCCGCTATCGTTCGCCCAGCAGCGGCTGTGGTTCCTGGACAGGCTGGGCGGGCTGGGGAGCGCATACCACATCCACAAGCGCGTGCCGTTCCGCGGCGAGCTGCACCGCGAGGCGCTGGTGCGCGCGCTGGATGCCATCGTGGCCCGCCACGAGGCGCTGCGCACGGTCTTCGCCGAGGTGGACGGCGTCCCCGAGCAGCGCATCGCACCGGTTGACACCGGATTCCACCTCGTCGAGCACGACCTGGGCGGGGAGACGGACCGGAGGGCCGCGCTCGACCGGTTGGCGGCGGAGGAGACGGACGCGCCCTTCGACCTGGAGCGCGGGCCGCTCATCCGCGGCCGGCTGGTGAAGCTGGCCGCCGATCACCACGTCCTCCTTGTCACCATGCACCACATCGTCAGCGACGGCTGGTCGATGGAGGTGCTGGCGCGCGAGCTGGGCGCGCTCTACGCCGCGTTCCAGCGCGGCGAGCCCAGCCCGCTCTCCGCGCTGCCGGTGCAGTACGCCGACTACGCGGTGTGGCAGCGGCGCTGGGTGGCGGGCGAGGTGCTCCGCGCGCAGGCCGACTACTGGGCGCGGACGCTGGCCGGGGCCCCGGAGCTGCTGGAGCTGCCCATCGACCGCCCGCGGCCCGCCCGAATGGACCACGCCGGCGCGCAGCTGGGGATGGCGCTGGACGCGCAGCTGACGGAGGGGCTGAAGGCGCTGTCGCGTCGCCACGGAACCACGCTGTTCATGACGCTGCTGGCCGGGTGGGCGACCGTGCTCGGCCGTCTCTCGGGCCAGGACGACGTGGTGATCGGCACGCCCACCGCCAATCGCGGGCGGAGGGAGATCGAGGGGCTGATCGGCTTCTTCGTGAACACCCTGGCCGTGCGCGTGGACCTGTCGGACGCGCCGTCGACGGCGGAGCTGCTGGGGCGGGTGAAGCGGCGGACGCTGGAGGCGCAGCATCACCAGGACATCCCCTTCGAGCAGGTGGTGGAGCGGGTGGACCCCGCGCGCAGCCTGGCGCACACCCCGCTCTTCCAGGTGATGTTCGCCTGGCAGAACACGCCCGGCGGCGACCCCGCGCAGCCCGCGTCCACGCCCGCCTTGGAGCCCGCCCGGCGCCTGGCGCGAGCCACGGCGCAGTTCGACCTGTCGCTCACCCTCGTCGAGCGGGGCGGGCGGATCACGGGGGGCGTGGAGTACAGGACGGCGCTGTTCGAGCGGGAGACGGTGGAGCGCTACCTGTCGTACCTGCGCCGGGTGCTGGAGGAGATGGTGGCGAGCGAGGGGCGGAGCGTGGCCCACCTGGAGCTGATGCCGGCCGCGGAGCGCGCGCGGGTGGTGGAGGAGTGGAACGCGACGGATCTCCCCTCCCCGGACGGCGGATGCCTGCACGAGTTGTTCGAGCGGCGGGCCGAGGAGACGCCCAATGCGACGGCGGTGGTGTTCGAGGGCGGGGAAGTCACCTACGCGCAGGTGAACGCCCGCGCCAATCGGCTGGCGCACCACCTGCGCGCGCTGGGCGTGGGTCCCGACGCGCGCGTGGCGATTTGCGCCGAGCGGACGCCCGAGATGGTGGCGGGGCTCCTCGCGGTGCTCAAGGCGGGCGGTGCCTACGTTCCGCTCGACCCGGCGTACCCGGAGGAGCGGCTGCGCTACCTGCTGGCGGACAGCGCCCCGGTGGCGGTGCTGGCACAGTCGCACCTGCGCGGCCGGGTCGAGACCGCCGGCGTGCCGGTGGTGGAGCTGGACGCCGCCTCGCCCGCGTGGACAGGTGGGACCGAGACGAATCCGGAGCGCGGGGCGCTGCTGCCCGGGCACCTGGCGTACGTGATCTACACCTCGGGCTCCACCGGGTGGCCCAAGGGGGTGATGGTGCCCCACCGCTCCGTGCACCGGCTGGTCGCCGCCGTCCAGGCTGGTTTCGGCCTGCGGTCAAGCGACCGCTCGCTGCAGTTTGCGTCCGTCGCCTTCGACGCCTCGGTGGAGGAGATCTTCGGCGCGCTGCTCACGGGGGCGGCGCTGGTGCTGCGTACGGAGGCGTGGCTGGAGGGCGCGCACGCCTTCTGGAACCGGTGCGAGGAGAACGGGGTGACGGTGGTGGACCTGCCCACCCGCTTCTGGCAACTCCTGGCGGGCGAGCCCGAGGCCGCCATCCCGCCGTGCGTGCGCCTGGTGGTCATCGGCGGCGAGGCGGTGGATGCGGCGGCGCTGGAGGCGTGGTTCGCCGCGCCCGGGCACCGCCCGCGCCTGCTCAACACGTATGGCCCCACGGAGACGACGGTAGACGCCACGCTTCGCGAGATCACCGCCGATCCCGCCACCTGGCGCTCCATCGGCGGGCCGGTGGCCAACACGCGGGTCTACGTGCTGGACCGGCGCGGCGAGCCGGTGCCGACCGGAGTGGCGGGAGAGGTGTACATCGGTGGTGCGCAGGTGGCGCGCGGCTACCTGGACCGCCCGGCGCTGACGGCCGAGAGGTTCGTGCCCGACCCCTTCAGCCGGGAGCCCGGGGCGCTGCTCTACCGTACGGGCGACCTGGGGCGGTGGCTGGCGGACGGGACGATCGAGTTCCTGGGGCGCACCGACTTCCAGGTCAAGATCCGCGGCTTCCGCATCGAGCCGGGCGAGATCGAGGCACGGCTGGTGGAGCACCCGCAAGTGCGCGAGGCGGTGGTGGTCGCGCGCGAGGACGCGCCGGGCGACACGCGGCTGGTGGCGTACTTCGTTGGGGAAGAGGCGGCCGGGGCCGACGCGCTCCGGGCGCACCTGGCCGCCACGCTGCCGGAGCACATGGTGCCGGCGGCCTACGTGCGGCTGGGCGCGCTGCCGCTCACCCCCACGGGCAAGCTGGACCGCGCGGCGCTGCCCGCCCCGGAGGGTCAGGCGTTCGCGGCGCGGGAGTACGAGGCGCCACAGGGCGAGGTGGAGGTGGCGCTCGCCGAGATCTGGGCCGAGCTGCTGGGCGTGGAGCGGGTGGGGCGCGGGGACGACTTCTTCGCGCTGGGAGGGCACTCGCTGCTGGCGGTGCAGGTGGTGTCGCGGGTGCGGCAGGCGATGGAGGTGGAGCTTGCGCTGGGCGTCGTGTTCGAGAGCCCCGTGCTGGCGGCGCTCGCCGAGCGGATCCTCGACCTGCAGCTCGCCCGCTTCGATCCCGACACCCTTGCACGGCTCGCGGATCGCGTTCGCGAGGACGGTGAAGGCACCGCTCCCGGCGCGAAGGACGGAGGCTGAACCATCGTCCTCGGGGTGTTCCGCTATCTTTCGGGAACGCTCGGGATGCCATTCTGATGGAGCCTAAGCGACTGAAGAATCTATACTTGGCTTTCTCGCGAGAGTTCGGTACGATTGCAGGATCCGGCAACGGTTCGGACGGACGCGGTATCGTCCCCGGTCCACGGGTCGTCGGAGCGGAGCGTGGACGACGGCCGGCCCGGCCGGCCGGGAGATGCACCGCGCTCGCCCGTACACTCAATTCAGGCAGTCGTGTTCGAAGATGCTGAACCTTTCGACCGCTGAGCGTCTCGCGCTCCTCAAGCTGGCCCGGGCCACCGCCCCCATGCAGGCTCCGGCGACGCTGTCGCCGATCGAGCCGGTGGAGCGCGGCGGTCCGCTGCCGCTGTCGTTCGCGCAGCAGCGGCTGTGGTTCGTGGAGCAGCTGGGCGACGCGGGCGCGGCCTACCACATCTCGACTCGCGTGCGCCTGCGGGGCGAGCTGCACCGTGCGGCGCTGCTCCGCGCGCTGGAGCGCATGGTGGCGCGCCACGAGGCACTGCGCACCGTCTTCGGCCAAGTGGATGGGCGGCCGGTGCAGCGGATCGTGCCGGTGGAGCAGAGCCGGTTTCAGCTCGTGGAGCACGACCTGGTGGGCGTCGAGGCGCCCGAGGCGGAGCTGCGGCGGGTGATGGCGGAGGAGAGCGGCGCGCCGTTCGACCTGGAGCAGGGGCCGCTGATCCGCGGGCGGCTCGTTCGCCGGGCGGAGGACGATCACGTGCTGCTGGTGACCATGCACCACATCGTCAGCGACGGGTGGAGCATGGGGGTGTTCACCCGCGAGCTGGGCGAGCTCTATGGCGCCTTCCAGCGCGGCGAGCGCGATCCGCTTCCGCCGCTTCCGATCCAGTACGCCGACTACGCGGTGTGGCAGCGGCGTTGGGTGGAGGGCGAGGTGCTGCAGGCGCAGGCGGAGTACTGGAAGACCACGCTGGCCGACGCGCCCGAGCTGCTGGAGCTGCCGGCCGACCACCCGCGCCCGGCACGGCAGGACTTCGCCGGCGCCACCGTGGGGGTGGAGCTGGACAGGGAGCTGAGCACGGGGCTCAAGGCGCTCTCGCAGCGCCACGGGACCACGCTCTTCATGACGCTGCTGGCCGGGTGGGCCGTGGTGCTCGGCCGGATTTCGGGGCAGAGCGATGTGGTGATCGGCACGCCGATGGCGGGCCGCGGGCGCAGGGAGATCGAGGGGCTGATCGGCTTCTTCGTGAACACCCTGGCCATCCGCGCCGACCTCTCGGGCGCGCCCACGGTGGCCGAGCTGCTGGGGCGGGTGAAGGCGCGGGTGCTCGGCGCGCAGCACCACCAGGACATCCCCTTCGAGCAGGTGGTGGAGCTGCTCGAACCCGAGCGCAGCCTGGCGCATCACCCGCTTTTCCAGGCGATGTTCACCTGGCAGAGCGCGTCGCGGGGAGGCGGGGTCTCGCTGGCGGGGCTGGATGCGGGCGGTGTGGGCGCGGGGCCCGCGCAGGTGCAGGCGAAGTTCGACCTTTCCCTTGCCCTGGGCGAACGCGACGGGCGGATCGCCGGCGCGGTGGAGTACGCCACCGCGCTCTTCGACCGGGCCACGGTGGAGCGCTGGGTGGCCTACCTGCCGCGGGCACTCGCGGCGATGGTCGCGGACGACGGCCAGACGGTGGATCGTCTTCCCCTGCTACCGGATGCCGAGCGGCGGCTGGTGCTGGAGGAGTGGAACGACACGGACGCCGGGCATCCCCGCGATTCGTGCGTCCACGACCTGTTCCGCGCGCAGGCGGCGCGCACGCCCGAGGCGGTCGCGGTCTCCTGGCGCGGCGAGCGGTTGACGTACAAAGAGCTGGAGACGCGCGCGAACCAGATCTCGAACACGCTGCGAAGCCGCGGCGTGGGGCCGGAGGTGCGCGTGGGCATCTGCCTGCCGCGCACGCCGGAGCTCGTGGCCGCGATGCTTGGCGTCCTCGGCGCGGGTGGGGCGTACGTGCCGCTCGACCCCGCGTATCCGGCGGAGCGGCTGGGCTACATGCTGAGCGATGCATCGGTCGCTCTCGTCATCACCGATTCCGCTCTGGCGGCTCGCCTGCCGGACGGCACGGCCACGCTGCTGCTGCTCGACCGCGAGAGAGACGCGATCGCTGCGGAATCCACCGAGGCGCCGGAGAGCGGCGTCGTTCCCGAGAACCTTTCGCACGTCATCTTCACCTCCGGGTCGACGGGGCGTCCGAAAGGGGTGATGATCCGCCATTCTTCCGTCGTCGTCCTGCTCCACTGGCTGCGGGAGAACGTGACGGACGAGGAGCGATCCTCCGTCCTCTTCTCCACCTCCATCAACTTCGACGTCTCCGTCGCCGAGGTGTTTGGGACGCTCGCGTGGGGCGGGAAGCTGGTGATGGTGGAGAACGCGCTGGAGCTGGCGACGGTCGATGAGGAGGTCGTGCACGTCAGCATGGTGCCGAGTGCCGCGGCGGAACTGCTGCGCAGCGGCGGCATTCCGTCTTCCGTGAAGACGCTGAACCTGGGCGGCGAGGCGCTTCCCAATGCCCTCGCGCAGGGGCTGTACGCGCTGCAGACGGTGGAGAAGGTCGGCAACCTCTACGGGCCGACGGAGGATACGACCTACTCCACCTATCACGTCGTCCCCCGTGGTGCCGACCGCGTGCTGGTCGGCGCGCCGGTGGCCAACACGCGCGCGTACGTGCTGGACGCGCACCTCCAGCCGGTCCCGGTCGGCGCCGTCGGCGAGCTGTATCTCGCGGGCGACGGGTTGGCGCGCGGGTATGCGAATCATCCCGCCATGACGGCGGAGCGGTTCGTCCCGTGCCCCTTTGGATCTCCGGGCGGACGGATGTACCGGGTGATGGACCGCGTCCGCAGGCGCGTGGACGGGGAGATCGACTACCTGGGGCGCACCGACTTCCAGGTGAAGGTGCGCGGCTACCGCATCGAGCTGGGCGAGATCGAAGCCCGTCTCGCAGAGCATCCCGGCGTGCGCGCGCCGGTCGTGCTCGTGCGCGAGGACGAGCCCGGCGACCGGCGCCTGGTGGCGTATTATCTGGCCGATGGGCCTGCGGCGGTCGACGAGCTGAAGACGCATCTCGCCGAGCGCCTGCCGGGGTACATGGTGCCCGCGGCGTTCGTTTGGCTGGAGGCGTATCCCCAGACGCAGAGCGGCAAGGTGGACCGCAAGGCGCTGCCGGCGCCGGAGGGCCACGCCTACGCGGCCCAGGCGTACGAGGCGCCCGTGGGCGAGACGGAAGCCGCGGTGGCCGAGATATGGGCCGAGGTGCTGCGCGTGGAGCGGGTGGGCCGCCGCGACGACTTCTTCGACGCGGGCGGGCACTCGCTCCTGGCGGTGCAGGTGGTATCGCGCGTTCGCCAGGTGCTGGAGGTGGAGGTCGCGCTGGGCGACGTGTTCACCCGCCCCGTGCTGGCCGACTTCGCGCGCGGGCTGGAGCTGGCCTCGCGTGCCGCGCTCCCACCCATCGAGCCGGCGGAGCGCGGCGGCCGCATTCCGCTGTCGTTCGCGCAGCAGCGGCTCTGGTTCCTCGACCGGATGGGCGGCGCGGGGGCGGCCTACCACATCCCCACCTGGATGCGCCTGAGGGGCGAGCTGGACCGCGATGCGCTGCTCCGCGCGCTCGGCCGGATCGTGGCGCGACACGAGGCGCTGCGCACGGTCTTCACGGAGGTGGACGGCGTGCCGTCGCAGCAGGTCGCGCCGGCGAGCGAGCGCCCCTTCCACCTGGTGGAGCACGACCTGGGCGGCCGCGCAGATGCGGGGGCCGAGCTGCGGCGGCTTAGGGCGGAGGAGATGGCGGCGCCGTTCGACCTGGAGCGCGGCCCGCTGATCCGCGGCCGGCTGGTGACCCTGGACGCGGACGACCACGTGCTGCTGGTGACCATGCACCACATCGTCAGCGACGGGTGGAGCATGGAGGTGTTCACCCGCGAGCTGGGCGAGCTCTACGGCGCCTTCCAGCGCGGCGAGGCCGATCCGCTGCCCCCGCTGCCGGTGCAGTACGCCGCCTATGCGGCCTGGCAGCGGCGCTGGGTAGAGGGCGACGTCCTCGAGGAGCAGGCGAGCTACTGGCGCGAGACGCTCGCCGGCGCCCCCGAGCTGCTGGACCTGCCGGCCGACCACGCCCGGCCGGCGGTGCAGGACCACGCCGGCGCCGCGGCCGCGCTGGAGCTGGACGAGGAGCTGACGGTGGCGCTCAAGGCGCTGGGCCGGCGCCACGGAACCACGCTGTTCATGACGCTGCTGGCCGGCTGGGCCGCCGTGCTCAGCCGTCTCTCGGGCCAGGAAGACGTGGTGATCGGCACGCCCGTGGCCAATCGCGGGCGGCGCGAGGTCGAGAGGCTGATCGGCTTCTTCGTGAACACCCTCGCGCTCCGTATCGATCTCTCCGGCACCCCGAGCGTCACCGGGCTCCTGGGGCGGGTCAAGGAGCGCGTGCTGGGCGCGCAGCACCACCAGGACATCCCCTTCGAGCAGGTGGTGGAGCTGGTGCAGCCGCAGCGCAGCCTGTCGCACACGCCGCTCTTCCAGGTGATGTTCGCCTGGCGCAACACGCCCGACGCCCCGGAGCTGCAGGGCCTCACGCTGACGCCCGCCGCGCGCTCGCCCGGCCGCCCGGCCGCGCCTGCCGGCGAGGTGACGGCGCTCTTCGACCTGTCGCTGACATTGTTCGAGCGCGGCGGCAGGATCACCGGCAGCGTGGAGTACGCGACGGCGCTGTTCGAGAAGGAGACGGTGGAGCGCTACGCGGGCTACCTGCGGCGGGTGCTGGAGGAGATGGCGAAGGACGAGCACGCCGCGGTCGCGCGCCTGGCCCTCCTCGCGCCCGACGAGCGGCGGCTGGTGGTGGAAGAGTGGAACGACACGGACGCCGGGTATCCCCGCGATGCGTGCGTCCACGACCTCTTCCGCGCGCAGGCGGCGCGTGCGCCGGATGCGGTCGCGGTCTCCTGGCGCGGCGAGCGGGTGACGTACAGAGAGCTGGAGACGCGTGCAAACCGGCTCTCCAACGCCCTGCGCCGCCGCGGCGTGGGGCCCGAGGTGCGCGTGGGGATCTGCCTGCCGCGCACGCCGGATCTGCTGGCCGCGATGCTGGGCGTGCTTGGGGCGGGTGGCGCGTACGTGCCGCTGGACCCGGCATATCCACGCGAGCGGCTCGGCTACATGGTCGAAGACGCGGCGGTCGCACTCGTCATCACTGAGTCGAAGCTGGCCGATCGCCTGCCCGAGAACGCGGCGGCGCTGCTGCTCGACGCGGAACGTGACGCGCTGGCGGCGGAGTCGTCGGAGGCGCCGGAGAGCGCCGTGCGCCCCGAGAACCTGTCGCACGTCATCTTCACCTCCGGGTCCACCGGCCGGCCCAAGGGGGTGATGATCCGCCACTCCTCCGTCGTCGTCCTTCTCCACTGGCTGCGGGAGAACGTGACGGATGAGGAGCGCTCCTCCGTCCTCTTCTCCACCTCCATCAACTTCGACGTCTCCGTCGCCGAAATCTTTGGCACGCTCGCGTGGGGCGGGAAGCTGGTGATGGTGGAGAACGCGCTGGAGCTGGCGACGATCGACGAGGAAGTGGTGCACGTCAGCATGGTGCCCCGCGCGGCGGCCGAGCTGCTGCGCAGCGGCGGCATCCCGTCCTCCGTCAAGACGCTGAACCTGGGCGGCGAGGCGCTGCCGAACGCGCTGGCGCAGGGGCTCTACGGGCTGGAGACGGTGGAGAAGGTGGGCAATCTCTATGGCCCGACGGAGGATACGACGTATTCCACCTACCACGTCGTTCCGCGCGGCGCGGACCACGTGCTCGTGGGCCGGCCCGTCGCGAACACGCGGGCGTACGTCCTCGATGGCCATCTCCAGCCCGTGCCGATCGGCGCCGTGGGCGAGCTCTACCTCGCCGGCGAAGGTGTGTCGCGCGGATACGCCGGCAGACCGGGGATGACGGCGGAGCGCTTCGTCCCCTGTCCCTTCGGCCCCGCCGGCGCTCGCATGTATCGCGTGATGGACCGGGTGCGCCTGCTAGCGAGCGGGGAGATCGACTACCTGGGGCGGACGGACTTCCAGGTGAAGGTGCGCGGCTTCCGCATCGAGCTGGGCGAGATCGAGGCGCGCCTGGCCGAGCATCCGGAGGTGCGCGCTCCGGTCGTGGTCGTGCGCGAGGACGCGCCGGGCGACCAGCGGCTGGTGGCGTACTACCTGGCCGTCGAGCCGGTGGCCGTGGACGCGCTGAAGGCACATCTCGCCGATCGCCTCCCGGGGTACATGGTGCCGGCGGCCTTCGTGTGGATGGAGGCGTATCCCCAGACGGCGAACGGGAAGGTGGACCGCCGCGCCCTCCCCGCGCCGGAAGGGGGGGCGTACGCGGCCCACACCTACGAGCCGCCGCTGGGCGAGACGGAGGCCGCGCTCGCGGGGATCTGGGCCGATGTGCTCGGTGTGGACCGGGTGGGCCGCCGCGACAACTTCTTCGAGCAGGGCGGGCACTCGCTGCTGGCGGTGCAGGTGATCTCGCGCGTGCGCCAGCTGCTGTCGGTGGAGGTCGCGCTGGGCGACCTGTTCCTTCGGCCGGTGCTGGCCGACTTCGCGCGGGCGCTGGAGACGGCGGCGCGGGCGGAGCTTCCGCCCATTGAGCCCGCGGCGCGCGGCGACCGTCTGCCGCTGTCGTTCGCCCAGCAGCGGCTGTGGTTTCTGGAGCAGATGGGCGGCCTGGGCAGCACCTACCACATCGGCAAGCCGCTGCGCCTGCGCGGCGAGCTGGACCGGGGGGCGCTGGTGCGCGCCATGGACCGAATCGTGGCCCGACACGAGGCGCTGCGCACGACGTTCGCGCAGGCCAATGGCGTCCCCGAGCAGCGTATCGCCCCGGCCGGCATCGGCTTCCATCTCGTGGAGCATGACCTGACCGGCCGGGCGGACCGGAGGGCCGAGCTCAACCGGCTGACGGCCGAGGAGACGGCCGCGCCGTTCGACCTGGAGCGTGGGCCACTCATCCGCGGCCGGCTCATCCGGCTGGCGGCGGACGACCACGTGCTGCTCGTGACGATGCACCACATCATCAGCGATGGCTGGTCGATGGGGGTGCTCACCCGCGAGCTGGGGGCGCTCTACGGTGCCTTCCGCGCCGGCCACCCCGACCCGCTTTGGCCGCTCCCCATCCAGTACGCCGACTACGCGGTGTGGCAGCGGCAGTGGGTAGGGGGTGAAGTCCTCCAGGCACAGTCGGACTACTGGCGCGAGACGCTGGCCGGCGCGCCCGAGCTGCTGGAGCTGCGCACCGATCATCCGCGCCCCGCCCGGCTGGACTTTGCAGGCGCCTACGCCGGGGTGGAGCTGGATGCCGGGCTCACGGCCGGGCTCAAGGCACTGGGGGCGCGCCACGGGACCACGCTGTTCATGACGCTGATGGCGGGCTGGGCGATCGTGCTCAGCCGGCTCTCGGGCCAGGACGACGTGGTGATCGGCACGCCCATGGCCAACCGCGGCCGCGCCGAGATCGAGGGGCTGATCGGCTTCTTCGTCAACACCCTGGCGCTGCGCGTGGACCTTGCCGGCTCGCCCCGCGTGGGCGAGGTGCTGGCGCGGGTGAAGGCGCGCTCGCTGGGCGCGCAGCACAACCAGGATATCCCCTTCGAGCAGGTGGTGGAGCTGGTCCGCCCCGAGCGCAGCCGCGCCTACTCGCCGCTCTTCCAGGTGATGTTCGCTTGGCAGAACACGCCGCACGAAGCGCCCGAGCTCCCCGGCCTCGGCACGGGACCGGCGGGATCGGCGGGATCGGCGGGATCGGCGGGATCGATGGCGGAGCGCGGAGGCGGCGGGGCAGGGGGGCACCACGTGGCGCGGTACGACCTGTCGCTCACGCTGATGGAAGCCGGCGGGCGGATCGTGGGCGGCGTGGAGTACGCCACCTCGCTGTTCGAGCGGCGGACGGTGGAGCGCTTCCTGGGCTATCTGCGCAACGTGCTGGAGGCGATGGTGGAAAACGACGCGGCGCCGGTGGACGAGCTGCCGATGATTGCCGAGGCGGAGCGCCGGCAGGTGCTCGGCGACTGGAACGACGAAGTAGAAATCTCCCTGTGACCATCCGTCTCCTGCTGGAAAAGCTCGGCACCGCCGGGATCCGCCTGCGCAACCAGGGCGGCGAGCTGCGCGTGGCCGGCAACCGCGCCGCGCTCGACGCCGAGCTGGTCGCCCAGCTGCGCGCGCACAAGGCCGCGCTGCTCGACCTGGTGGGCGGCGAGGGCGAGGAGTGGTGGTCTCCGCCCGCGCCCGACGCGGCGAACGGCCACGCGCCGGATTCGCGCTGCGTGCACGATCTGTTCGCGGCGCAGGCCGCGCGTACGCCCGGCGCGGTCGCGCTTTCGTGGCGCGGCGAGCGGCTGGCGTACGCGGAGCTGGACGCGCGCGCGAACCGCCTGGCGCACGCGCTGCGCCGCCGCGGCGTGGGGCCCGAGGTGCGCGTGGGCGTGTGCCTGCCGCGCACCCCGGAGCTGGCCGTGGCGCTGCTGGGGGTGCTCAAGGCGGGCGGCGCCTACGTGCCGCTGGACCCGGTGTACCCGCGCGAGCGGCTGGGCTACATGATGGAGGACGCGGACGTCGCCCTCGTCCTCACCGACTCGGCGCTGGCCGACCGCCTCCCGCCCGGCGCCGACACGCTGCTGCTGGACCGCGAGGCCGAAGCCCTGGCGGCGGAGGCGCCGAGCGCGCCGGAGAGCGGCGTGATGCCCGAGAACCTCTCGCACGTAATCTTCACCTCGGGCTCCACCGGGCGCCCCAAGGGGGTGATGATCCGCCACTCGTCCACCGCCGCGCTCCTGCACTGGCTGCATGGGAGCGTGACGGACGAGGAGCGCGCCGCCGTCCTCTTTTCCACCTCCATCAACTTCGACGTTTCGGTGGCCGAGCTCTTCGGCACCCTGTGCTGGGGCGGAACGCTGGTGCTGGTGGAGAACGCGCTGGAGCTGGCCACGGTGCCCGAGACGGTGGTTTACGCCAGCATGGTGCCCACCGCCGCGGCCGAGCTGCTGCGCTCCGGCGGCATCCCGGCGAGCGTGAAGACGCTGAACCTGGGCGGCGAGGCGCTGCCCAACGCGCTGGCGCAGGGGCTGTACGGCCTGGGCACGGTGGAAAAGGTGGGCAACCTGTACGGGCCGACCGAGGACACCACCTACTCCACCTACGCGCTGGTGGACAAGGGCGGCGGCCGCGTGCTGGTGGGCCGCCCCGTGGCCGGCGCGCGGGCCTACGTGCTGGACGCGCGCCTGCAGCCGGTGCCCCTGGGCGTGGTGGGCGAGCTCTACCTGGCCGGCGAGGGCCTTTCGCGCGGCTACGCCCGCCGCCCGGGGCTCACCGCCGAGCGCTTCCTCCCCTGTCCGTTCGGCCCGCCGGGGGCTCGGATGTACCGGGTGATGGACCGGGTGGTGTGGCACGAGAACGGCGAGCTCGAGTACCTGGGCCGCACCGACTTCCAGGTGAAGGTGCGCGGCCACCGCATCGAGCCCGGCGAGATCGAGACGCGCCTGCGCGAGCACCCCGCCGTGCGCGACGCCGTGGTGCTGGCGCGCGAGGACGCCCCGGGCGACGTGCGGCTGGTGGCGTACTTCGTCGGCGACACGGCGGCGGACGAGGCCGGCGCCACCGGGGCGGACTCGGTCGATTCGAGCGATTCGCTTGGTTCCGTCGAATCCCCGGATGTGGGCGGTGGTGCCGCGGCGGCGGACGTCGAGGCGCTGCGGGCTCACCTCTCGGCGTGCCTCCCCGCGTACATGGTGCCGGCGGCATACGTGCGGCTGGCGGCGCTGCCGCTCACGCCCAACGGCAAGCTCGACCGCGCCGCCCTCCCCGCGCCCGGCGACCATGCGTTCGCCACGCGCGGCTACGAGGCGCCGCTCGGCGACACCGAGGCGGCGCTGGCCGAGATCTGGGCCGAGGTGCTGGGCGTGGAACGAGTGGGGCGGCACGACCACTTCTTCGACCTGGGCGGCCACTCGCTGCTCGCGGTGCAGGTCATCTCGCGGGTGCGGCAGGTGCTGGGGGTAGAGGTGGAGCTGGGCGACCTGTTCGCCCGCCCCGCGCTGGCCGACTTCGCACGCGGCCTGGAGCAGGCCAGCCGGGCCCAACTCCCGCCCATCGAGCCGGCCGGGCGTGGAGACCGCCTGCCGCTTTCGTTCGCGCAGCAGCGGCTGTGGTTCGTGGAGCAGCTGGGCAACGCGGGCGCGGCCTACCACATCCCCACGCGCCTGCGGCTGCGCGGGGGGCTCGATCGCGACGCGCTGCTCCGCGCGCTGGAGCGGATCGTGGCGCGGCACGAGGCGCTGCGCACCGTCTTCGCCGAGGTGGATGGGCAGCCGGTGCAGCGGATCGTGCCCGTGGAGCAGGGCCGCTTCCACCTGGTGGAGCACGACCTGGCCGGCGCCGCGGCGCCCGAGGCGGAGCTGCGGCGGGTGATGGCCGTGGAGACCGCGACCCCGTTCGACCTGGAGCACGGCCCGCTGATCCGCGCGCGGCTCGTCCGCCGGGCGGTGGACGACCACGTGCTGCTGGTGACCATGCACCACATCGTCAGCGACGGGTGGAGCATGGGGGTGTTCACCCGCGAGCTGGGCGCGCTCTACGGCGCCTTTCAGCGCGGCGGGGCCGACCCGCTTCCCGCGCTTCCGATCCAGTACGCCGACTACGCGGTGTGGCAGCGGCGCTGGGTGGAGGGCGAGGTGCTGCGGGCGCAGGCGGAGTACTGGACTACCACGCTGGCCGGCGCGCCCGAGCTGCTGGAGCTGCCGGCCGACCACCCGCGCCCGGCACGGCAGGACTTCGCCGGCGCCTCGGCGAGCGTGGAGCTGGACGAGGAGCTGAGCGCCGGCCTCAAGGCGCTCGGCGCCCGCCACGGTACCACGCTCTTCATGACTCTGCTGGCGGGCTGGGCCACGGTGCTCGGCCGCCTGTCGAGCCAGGACGACGTCGTGATCGGCACGCCCACGGCAAACCGGGGGCGGCAGGAGCTGGAGGGGCTGATCGGCTTCTTCGTCAACACCCTGGCGGTGCGCGTGGACTTGTCGGGGTCGCCCACCGTTCCCGAGCTGCTGGGGCGGGTGAGGGAGCGGGCGCTGGGCGCGCAGCACCACCAGGACATCCCCTTCGAGCAGGTGGTGGAGCTGGTGCAGCCGGTGCGCAGCCTGGCGCACACGCCGCTCTTCCAGGCCATGTTCACCTGGCAGAACACGCCCGGGGCCGGCCTGGAGCTGCAGGGGCTCACGCTGGGCTCCACGGCCCCGATCGGCCCGGCGGGCCCGGCCGGCCCCGCGTCGCACGACACCGCCAAGTTCGACCTGTCGCTCACCCTTGCCGAGCGCGGCGGGAGGATCGCCGGGAGCGTGGAGTACGCCACCGCGCTCTTCGAGCCGGAGACGGTCGAGCGCTTCGTCGGCTACCTGCGACGGGTGCTGGGCGAGATGGTGGCGGGCGAGCGCCAGACCGTGGAGCGCCTGCCGCTGCTCCCCGATGCCGAGCGGCGCCTGGTGCTGGAGGAGTGGAACGACACCGACGCCGCGTATCCCCGCGATGCGTGCGTCCACCACCTGTTCCGCGCGCAGGCGGCGCGCACGCCCGAAGCCGTGGCGCTCTCCTGGCGCGGCGAACGGGTGACGTACAAGGAGTTGGAGACGCGGGCGAACCGGATCTCCAACGCCCTGCGCCGCCGCGGCGTGGGGCCCGAGGTGCGCGTGGGCATCTGCCTGCCGCGCACGCCGGATCTGGTGGCCGCGATGCTGGGCGTCCTCGGCGCCGGCGGCGCGTATGTGCCGCTGGACCCTGCGTATCCCCGGGAGCGGCTGGGGTACATGGTCGAAGACGCCGCGGTCGCGCTCGTCATCACCGATTCTACCCTGGCGGACCGTCTTCCGGGTGGCGACGCCGCGCTACTGCTGCTGGACGTGGAGCGCGACGCGATTGGTGCGGAGTCGTCGGATGCGCCGGAGAGCGGCGTTGCCCCCGAGAACCTGTCGCACGTCATCTTCACCTCCGGGTCCACCGGCCGCCCGAAGGGGGTGATGATCCGTCATTCTTCCGTGGTCGTCCTTCTCCACTGGCTGCGCGAGAACGTGACGGACGAGGAGCGATCGTCGGTGCTCTTCTCCACCTCCATCAACTTCGACGTCAGCATCGCGGAGGTGTTTGGCACGCTCGCGTGGGGCGGGAAGCTGGTGATGGTGGAGAACGCGCTGGAGCTGGCGACGGTGGACGAGGAGGTCGCGTACGTCAGCATGGTGCCCAGCGCGGCGGCCGAGCTGCTGCGCAGCGGCGGCATCCCGGCATCGGTGAAGACGCTGAACCTGGGCGGCGAGGCGCTGCCGAACGCGCTGGCGCAGGGGCTGTACGCGCTGGGAACGGTCGACAAGGTGGGCAACCTCTACGGGCCGACCGAGGACACCACCTATTCGACGTACTCGCTCGTCGCGCGCGGGGCCGACCACGTGCTCGTGGGCCGGCCCGTCGCGAACACGCGGGC
>Ga0070686_100000639_pt1 | contig 20447 bp, 11 predicted proteins | sample KBSS23LmetaG_FD_65654 | JGI IMG/M metagenome (GOLD analysis project Ga0070686, IMG submission 65654) | Switchgrass rhizosphere microbial communities from Kellogg Biological Station, Michigan, USA - KBS S2-3L metaG | ecosystem: Host-associated > Plants > Roots > Rhizosphere ... | reverse complement strand
GTGATCTTCCGCAACAACTTCGTGGTCAAGAACAACCACGCGAATTTCGGCGCGCCGGGCTCGACCGTGTCCGGCATTCCGGCCGGCACCGGGATCCTGGTGATGGCCGCTGACGACGTCGTCATCGAGGGCAACGTCATCACCGACAACAAGGTGTCCGGCGTCATCATCACCGATCACGCTCACGCCTCGAACATCACCGCCGACCCCGAGTCGGATCCGAACTCGGATCGCGTGAAGCTGCTCGACAATGTGATGCTCAACAACGGCTACGACACGATCAAGGAAGCCAAAGCACTGCTGCTCGCCGACGGTAAGGTGGGCAAGACCAACCTCGACATCGTGCGTGTCGGGCCGAGTCCCGGCAGCTGCATCGTCAACCGCCATCAATATGTGACCGCGGGCGTCGGCGACTTCGCCGAGTGCGAATTCACCAACACCGCCGCCACCGCGAACTACCTGCTGCCCCCGGTGCCGCCGCGCGTGATCGAGCCGGGCGAACGCGGCAAGGTCGTATACCTCGGCATCTGCAGCGGTTGCCATGTCTACAACGGCCGCATGATCGGCCCGCCGGTGCAGGCAATTCAGGCCCTCTACATGGAGAACCCGCAGGGCCTCGCCGACTACATCGCGCATCCGCAGAAGAAGCGCGAGGACTATCCCGAAATGCCGCCGCAGGACTATCTCGATCCGCAAACGCGGCTTGCGGTGGCGAACTACATGCTGAAAGTGACCAACTGACCACGGAGATGACGATCAAATGAGCAAGCGCAGGAACAGACTGGCGTACGCGGTAGCCTCGGTGCTGGCCGGTACGGGATTCGCGGCCGTTGCCCCCGGCATTGCCGTGGCACAGGAAGCCGGAATCGAGAACATCGAGGAAGTGGTGGTGACCGCCCAGCAGCGTACGCAGTCGCTGCAGGAAGTGCCGATCGCGATGCAGGTCGTCGACAGCGACCTCATCAACGACGTCGCCGCCGAAAACATGGGCGATCTGAACGGCTTCGTGCCGGGACTCGTGGTGTCCGCCACCAGCCCGACGCAGCCGCGCTATCAGATCCGCGGCATCCAGACAGGTGACTTCGGTGTCGGCACCGACCCCGCGGTCGGCGTGTACGTCGACGGCATCTATGCAGCGCGCTCCGGCGCGTCGCTCCTCGCCTTCAACGACATCGAGCGCATCGAAGTCCTGAAGGGACCGCAGGGCACCCTGTTCGGTCGCAACAGCGCCGCGGGTGCGATTTCGATCGTGACCAATCAGCCCGCAAACGAGTTCGACTCGTTGCTGCGCGTACGCTTCGGCCAGTACGGCAAGCAGTACTACGAGGGCATGATCAACACGCCGATCACCGACAGCCTCGCGCTGCGCATGAACGGCGTCTACAACAAGAGCGACGGCTGGCTGAAGGACGCGGCCACCGGCGAGAACCTGTGGCCCGAGAAGAACTGGGCCGGACGCGCCGCGCTGCGCTGGGATATGTCGGACAAGACGAGCGCCACGCTCGCCTGGGATCACGACAACCTCGATCAGCTCGCGCGCCCCGCGATCGGCATCGTGCCGGTGCAGTCCGGAGTTGCTTATCCGGCCGACCCGGCCACCTTCCTCGATCCGCGCAAGGCGCCGATCTACAACGACGCGCTCGGCAACGAAGAATCGCGCAAGCTCGATCAGGCGACGTTGTTCATCGACCACTCGTTCGCGGGTGCCGAGTTCCGCTCCAGCACCGCGTGGCGGCAGTTCGACACCGTGAATCGCGAAGACGAGGACGGCACCAACCTGATCGCCACTTACTTCGATACGGCGAACATCGAGCACAACAAGAGCTTCTACCAGGAGTTCAAGCTCTCCGGCGTGACCGATCGCTTCGACTGGGTCGGCGGCGTCAGCTATTACAACGAGAAGGCCGACCAGGTCAGCGACACTCACACCTTCACCGACGGCATCGACACGCTCGGCACCAACCTCGGCATCTGGGCCGCTGCCGGCCTGCCGTTCCCGCTGTACGGCGGCACCAGCGCTATCCTCGCAGCCAATGGCATCCCGGTCAGCATGCTGGGCCTGCCGTGGCGCGAAGCGATGTACAACCACGGTGACTTCGAGGCTGTCGCGGCATTCGGCGACGTGATCTGGCACGTGAACGACCGCATGAACCTGACGGTCGGCGCGCGCTTCACGCGCGACACCAAGGAGTTCACCTGGAAGAACGGGCCGCACGAGACGCCGGAGCTCGACCAGATCGTCGCCGGCCTCGAGCAGGCGGGCTTCTTCGATCCGAGCGTGTTCCCGATTCCGCCCGAGACCTATCGCCTGCAGGACATCGTGTTCACCGCGGACACGGCGGCTACCGGCCTGACGCGCAAGAACACCTGGAGCGACGTCAGCCCGCGCTTCGTGCTCGACTACAAGGTCGCGCCGAACGTGATGATGTTCGGCTCGGTCGCCAAGGGCTACAAGGCCGGCGGGTACAACAGCGTCGAAGTCGGCTCGCAGTTCGCGAACGAGGACGTGTGGAACGCCGAGTTCGGCGTGAAGAGCCAGCTGCCCGATGCGGGGCTGACGCTGAACGCCTCGACGTTCTACTACATCTACAACGACAAGCAGGCGATCTCGCTCGTCGACGACGTGAACGGCTCCGATGTTCCGCAGTACGTCGTCGACACCAGCGACGAGCATGCGTGGGGCGTCGACGTCGAGGCGCAGTGGAAAGCGACCGCGAACCTCATGCTGTTTGCAAACGCGGAGTACATCGACGCCACGTACAAGAACAACGTGACGCGCGGCGACGATCCGCTCGACCTCTCGGGTCAGCCGACCGGCGAGCCGTACCTGAACGCCGCGCTCGGCGCGAGCTACGGCTGGACGCTCGGCAACCTGGGCGGCCTGGATCTGTCGGGTCGCTACGCGTACCGCGGCGAGTCGCGCTGCAATGACGACTCCGTGCGTCAGGGAACCTGCGATCTGCAGTCGAGCTTCAAGCTCGGCGAAGCGACGCAGCGCCTCGATCTGCGACTGGCGTGGACCAGCACCAACCAGAAGTACGGCGTGGCGGCCTACGTCACCAACGTGCTCGACGACCAGTACGTGACGGGCGTGAACAACATCACGACCGACACGTTCGGCACGCCGTTCACGTTGATCTCGGAGCCCCGCATGTGGGGCGTGGAGGCGACGGTCGCCTTCTGAGGAACCAGGCAAGGGGCGCGCCCGCGATCTGCGGGCGCGCTTTCCTCATGCTTCGCGCATGGCCTTGAGCAGAATCTGCAATCCGGTCGCCAGCTCCTTGCGCTTGCCGCGATCTGCCATGCGCGCGAAGAAGTCGATCTGATCGCAGACTGAGCCGAACTCGCGCCGGCTCGCTCGCGAACGGTGATTGCGGTAGAGACGCGCGAGAGCCTCCGGCCCTCCTTCCACGAACTTGCCGTCGATCAATGCTGCGAGCACCGCGCCATCGATCCTCGCCGTGTCCACCCACAACTGCGGAACCGCGGGACTCATCGCTGCAAGCGCCGCGGTGACCTTGGCGAGATCCGCGCGCAGCTTGCCAGCGTCAGCGGCCTTGGGGCGTCCGGCGAGCCAGTGTTGCGCGAGCCTGCCCGCGATCACATTGAGATCCGGGTAAGAAGAATCCTTGTTGTCCTCGCGAGCTCGCGCGCTCGCTGCACCGTAGCAGCTGACCATCTCCTCGATTGCGTCGTCCAGGGCGGACCCGCCAACGGCAATCATCGCTCGCCGCTTGTAGATCGACCCTGCCAGGCCATAGCGTTCCATCGTCGTGCCGGCAGTGCCTTGCCACATCGTCTGCAGCCAATCCAGCACCTTCGAAGCTTCATCCAGTAGTGCCTTGGCTTGCGCTCGCGCCTTGTCGCCGGGGCTGCGGTCGAACACGTCGACGGCGTGTCGCGTCAACTGATTGGCGAATTGCTCGACGTCCTTGAGCGTCAGCAGTTGCGGCTGGAACTTCAACGCCAGGCGATGAAAGTCCACGGCCGATTTGAAATTCATCGCTTCCCAGTGCGCGCGCGCCAGCGCCAGCGCGATTTCGCCGTCCTTCAGCGGCTTGTCGAGCTCGCTCTCGATCTTGTTGAGCTGCTCGATCAGGTCCAGCGTGCCGGCATCGCTCGCCGTCTGCAGTCGCACCTCGATGTCCCTGATCTGCACGAGCGGCGAATCGGTACCCGACGTCCAAGCCCCGTCGCCGCCGGAATCCATCAGCAGGCGATAGTCCGGATCGCCGTAGCATTGATACGCGCCCCAAGTGTTGTCGCTGGGGAACTGATCGTAGATGTGGCTGCGCGCGCTGCGAGTTGCCTCGCCGAACCGCGCACCGCCCAGCATCAGCTGATAGAAGTGACGCGCGAATGCAGTTGCCGCCGCGTCGCCCACTGCCCAGCCCGCCGCAACGACGGCCCGTGCCCCTTTGCGAATGAACGCCTGCGCCAGATTCGCAGCAATCCGGTTGTAGCTGCCGTGCAGGTTCTTCAGCGCCGGATCGGCATCGGCGCGCCCAAGGTGACAGCAATTGATGAACACGAGCTCCGGCACCCGACGCAGCTGCGCGATCTCATCCGGCGACAGGAACATTCCGGCGCCGATGACCATGCCGGTCATCGCCTCGCTCTTGTCGTCCGGCTTGTAGTTGTAGACGCCATGGCCGGCCAGATGAATGACGCGATAGGCACGATCGAACAGCGCGGCCAGCACGTCCTGGCCGCGCGGCCGGTCGAGGTGATTGACGCGATAGCGCCCGAGCATCTCGAAGGCACGCGCCGTGACCCGCGCCTCCTCCTGCGCACCTTTGAGCTCGATGAACGGACTCAAAGGATCGCCGATGACGAGCACGTCGGAGGATGTGCTCGGCGGTACGTTGTCCGCCGGCTCGATCAGTTGTCGCAGCAGACCGTGATTGCAGATGAAAGGTCCCTGCTGCCCGCGGTTCGACAGCGGATCCTCCAGCAGCTCCCACGGATAGCGCGCCGACTCCGCGTCGAGCAACAGCACGACGTTGTCTTCCGACAGCGAGCCGTCCTTGAAGTCGTTCGGCAGCAGCAACTCGAACAGCGAGCGTGAGATGCCGCGGTTGTAGGCGCTCGAGCCGATCGCTTGCCGGATGAAGTCGTCGATCGGCGCGCGCTGGACCGTGAGCTTCTGCTGATCGCCGCGCGCCTTGCGCGTCGTCGCCGAGAACTTCAGGTCCTTGCGGTTCGAGCCTTCGCGATCCGAGCCTTCGATGTGGATCCGGTGCCACCACCCGCCGGCTTCCGAATAGTACAGACGCTCGCGGCCGCCGCTGGCCTTCGACATGTTGCGATTGAAGTTGAAGTGAGCGGCGAGCGAAGGCTCGCCGTCTTCGACCTTCTTGAACGAGGCGATCGTTTCGTAGGCGCGATCGCGATACAGCTCGATGAATTCGAGCGTCGCGATGCGCGCCTCGTGACTTGCAGCAGCCAGCGATTCGTTGGCCTGCACGACTGCGCGCAAACAGGCCGCGACGGCATCCGGCACTTCGACGCCGCCCAAGCCGCTGCCCACGAGCAGCGCGCTCAGCCCCAGCTGTTTGCCGACCTGACCGTAGGTCGGTAAATCCTGCGACGTCCAGGCGACGGCATATTCGACGATCGCGCGCGTCAGCGTGTCGGCGAGCTGCGAGGATGACAGCAGTCCCGGCATGCCGAGACCGACGACGATCGCACCCTTCGGCACCGCGTCGTGATTCTTCCTGAGCTCGGGATTGACGAACAGCGCGTTCGACAGCGGCGGTCCCGGATACAAGCCGAGTGACAGGCGCTGCGACAACTGCCCGGCGAGACTGCGGTCCAGTGCTTTCTCTGCACTGATGATCGTGTCGCCGGTGTAGTGACCGACCATGACGGGGTAGCTGGAGAAAGCGAGGTCGGCGTGCAACACGCGCACGTTGACCTTCGCGACGTCCGCAGACGGCGGCGCCTGCCGGCGCACGGATCCTCCGAGAACCTGCGCTCGCAGCATCGCCTCGTCCGGATACAACGGCTGCTCGGGCTCGATCAAGGAGACGACCTCGCCGGTCCCGCGTTGCACCGGTTGGACCGTCGACAGGCGCGTCGTCGTTCCGGTCGTGAGCAGGTCGGCAATCGCATCGAAGTGATCTTCCTCGGAGCACAGATCGCCGTGAACGGCATCCATGTACCAGGTGCGGATGCCGCTTGGAATGCCGCTGTCCCACGTCACCCGGCCGTCGCCGCGATTGGTCGCTTCGAGCACGAGGCGCTTGGCCTTGTTTTTCTGCTGACTATCGATGCGGATGCCGCTGACGGTTTGCGGAGCACGCCCCGCGACGTAGAGAACGTGATCGCGATCGAGCGGCGATTCGTCGATCACTTTGCGGAACGCTCGCGCTACGTCGAGATCACCCAATTCGGGCTGCTTCCAGTCGCCATCGAGGTGCTGCGCAAAAGCCGCCCACGTCGGGGCGGCGAAATAGTCGTCGCGAGGATCGTGCGGCAGCATTGCCAGCACGCCCGGCATCCGCAACACGACGCCGAGCAGATCCGCTGCACTGTTCTTCAGATCGAGCAGCGCCAACTGCTTCAGTGTTCCGGAACGCCCGATCAACAGCTCGGGGATCGAGTGCGAGCCGCCGTTCGGCGTGCCCATCATCAGAAAACGTCCGCCATCATTGGCGCACAGGCGTGCCCAGGTCTTCGGATGGCGCGCAATCATCGTCCGCGTGACCAGGCCGCCCATGGAGTGCGCCAGGATGCGCACGGGCTGGTTGTTCTTTTCGGCGGTGTCGAGCTCGTTCTTCAGCACGTCCGCGAGGCGATCGGCTTCCACCTCCGGTTGCAACCGCCAGTCGTAAGGGAACGGTACGACACGATGAGTCGCCGCCAGGAAGCGCAGCAGCTCGCCATACGATCGCGGCAGCGGCTCGACCGGGCGCACGGTGCGCTTCGCGCCGATCGCCAGCTTCATGAATCCGCCGAAGGCGAGATCGCTGATGTCCATCCAGATGCCATCGCCATCGACCGCGAGCGCGCTGCCCATGATGCCCGGCAGGAAGATCACGACCGGGCGCGGTGTCGCGTCGCGCGTTGCGATCTCGCGAGCGATGTCGACAACCCTGGGCTCGAAGTCCTGCAACGAGGGGTGAGTGCCCTGGGTCAAGGCTCCGACCAGCGTTGCTGCGCTGTCGCCGTTGCGGAAGTAGTTGAAGTGGTTGACGCCGGGGTCCCGGAAGAATCCAGCTTGCTTCTTGCCGGTGCGATTCGCGCCGCCGTACATCGAAGCGGTGTTGACCACGATGTCGTGATCGCCGCCGTAGAAACGATCGGAGATCCACGACAGCAGTCGCGCCCACAACGCATCCGGATCGAGATCGCCGGCAATGACGAACAGCTCGCCGGCGACGACCTTGCGCGGGAAGTTGAGGAGCTGGACGAACGGCGATTCCGGCATCATCGCTTCGACGCCGGGCAACACTTCGGGCTTGGTGCGCTCCTTCATTACCGCCGCGAGGAATTCGCCCAGGCCTTTGAACACGTCGCTGATCGGCGTGTTCGGCAAAGCCTTGCTTGCAACCGTGCCGATGACGCCGAGCCAGCGATCGAGCCGGCCCGAGGCCAAGGTCGTCCCCAGCGCGGGACAGGCGACGCGCACGTAGCGCTCGACACTGATGTCCTTCTTTGCGAGCAACTCCGCGAGCGCGAGCAGCTCCTTTTTCTCCTCACCGCGCCCCTCTGCATCGAACAGCGCCAGCTCGTCCGCGCTGAACGCGTCGGCGGGCGCCCAGCCCTGTTCCGCATCCTTGCTCTTCTTGCTCGAACTCAGACTCTCGACGCGCGTCTGCCCGCGGCAAAGCAACTCGCCGACCATGCCGCCGCGGGAATGCGAGACCAGATGAACTCTGCAGCCTTCGGGCAGCACTTCCGCCAGCTCGCGTGCGTTCTCGAGCGGGCTCACGGGCAGCGTCGGATGCTCGAAGCCATAGACGCGCTCGCCGTATTTCAAGCGGATCTGCGCCAGCTCGCCGGCGCGCTCCTTGGACCAGAGCTCGCCGAAGCTGCCCCAGGTGCTCGACAACGTGCCATGGAGGAAAACGAGAATCGGCTCGTCGCCCGCTTTGCGTCCGAGATCGTGCGGCGTCAGGCCGAACCCGCCATCGAGCGCACACTTGAACAGACCGAAGCCGGGACGTTGCAAGCTCTTGCGCTTCTCGACCTTCTCGGCGACGGCGAGGGCTGATGCCTTCGGAACGTCGACGCCGAGCACCTTGATGGACTTGAGCACCCAGCTGGTGACGCCGCGAGTCGCCGCGCCGGTGCTCGGCACGGCGATGGTCGCCGGCACGTACAGCTCCGCATCCTTCGCATCGCGACTGGCGCCGCTGGCAAAGCGCTCGCGGTATTCGTCCGCGCGCATCCAGGTGCACGTCCCGTCTGCGAACTCCAGCTCGATGACATCGTCCGTCTCGATGTTCGCCGCAGCGTCCTCGGCAATGCCGCGCTCCGCTGGCCGGAACTCCTGCTTGACGCGGATGGATACTTCATCGGCGAGCGGCGCGGCCGCAGTTTCCAGCGCGGAAGGAGATTTCGTCGCTGCCAGCGGGCCATGCAGCGAGAAAGACCCGCCTTCCGCGGGCGTCCCTTCCTGCAAGGAAGGGTCTTGCGCGCGACTCGACGCAACGGGCGCGACTTGCTTACTGCGGCGCGTGACGGCAGCAGCTTTCTTCTTTGCTTTGCGGGCCGGTCGCTTCTTGGTCGCCATCAGTGACCCTCCATGTGTCGCCCGCGGCGACGTGGTTGTCAGCGGATCGGACTTCGGGCTTCGAGGTTGATTCGAGTTGTCGTACTCTTTCGGCCGCAGGTGTTTAACATCCGCTCAGAGAAAAAACCATTGGGACGAAGGACATCACGAGAACAACCTGGGAGGCAGCCATGAGCCGATTCTTTACACTGGCCGAGATGACGCGATCCGATGCTGCGACGCGCGCGAATATTCCGAACAAGCCCGACCCGACGCAGGAAGCGAATCTGGAGGCGCTCTGCACCAGCATCCTCGATCCGCTGCGCGAAGCGATCGGCGTTCCCATCAAAGTGACCTCGGGCTATCGGTCACCTGATCTGAATGCTCTCATTCACGGTGCGAAGAGCAGTCAGCATCTCGAAGGCAAAGCGGCGGACATCCAGGCGCCGGGCAAGTCGGTCCTCGAGTTGTTCCAGACCGTGATCCGGCTCGGCCTGCCGTTCGATCAAGTCATTTACGAAGCGCAGAGTCCGACCGTCGTGTGGGTGCACGTTTCGCACGATCCGCTGCGCAAGCGCGGTCAGATCATGCGAGCTGAATTCGAAAACGGTCGCGCGGTGCGCTATCCGGTCATCTCTCGCGAAGATGCGTTGGCTATGACCGACCCGAATGTCCGGCGAGACGGGTCCGTGCCTGAGTGGTCCTTCGTCGAAGGGGCGGACGAACCCGAAGAGCTGGAAGCGGCGCCCGCCAGGCCGACGAAGAAGAAGACATCGACGAAACGGCAGTCGCCAAAGAAAAAGACGACGCAGAAGCAGGCCGCCAGGAAATCCAAGCGGCCCGCGAAGCGCGCGGCGAAAGCTCGACCTGCGAAGAAAAAGCGCAGGCGTTAGCTCGCGCGGCACCCTTCGTGATCGAAGGCGGCCAACACCTTCGTCCGCACGTCGGCCGGCGCCGCCAGCGCGTCGAGAATCCTCACCGCTTGCTGGCAAGTCGTGCGGTGCGCACCGTGACCTTCGGTGTCCATCGACACGGCTTGCTGATAGAGCGAGGCTGCTGCATCGAAGTTACTTTGCAGCAGTTGCACCTCGCCGATCGTGGCCGTGCCCCAGTAGTCGTTGCTCTTCGCGGCGGTGCCGACGATGGCCTGCACACGAGCAGCGAGTCCGGCGCTTTGCTCGCGTTCGCCCAACAACAGGCTCTTCGTCGCGGCGTTGATGCCGTTGTACGAATCCTTGCTGCGCTCGAATGCATCCAGGTACAGGTCGCGAGAGCGTCGCAAGTGCTCCGGGCGCTTCGTTAGGTTGTAGCGATCCATCCAGGTGCGCGCGTACAGACCGATGGTTTCCGGATCCGCCTCACCCGCGTTGTAGAGCTGTCCCAGCACTTCGGCTGCGTCGTCGTAACGTCCAGCACGCGCCAGAGCCAGACCCTGCAGTTGTTTCGGTCGCAGCGCCCGGGGAAACTTGCTCTGCAAGGCATTCAACATGACCAGCGCGGCATCGTTGTCCGCCAGGTCGATCAAGGCCTCCGCCGCCTGGCAACCGAGCGCAGGAGATGTCTGCCACACGAGGTCCGTCGAGCTCGCGAGCTCGGCGAGTCGCTGCTTGTTGCCGAGGTCGCGCGCAGTCTTGATGCGATTGCGCGCCGCCAGGAACTGGTCGTCGAAGGCCGCGGCAAACCGCACGGCCTCGGGCGGCAGCGGATTGCCGTTCAAGCCATAAAGCAGACGCAGCAGATTGCTGCCCGCGGGGCCGTCGCGATCTGTTGAAAAGTCCACGCGAATGCTGCCAGCGGCAAGACCCGGAACCTTGGTCCCGTCGACGGTGACGATGACGAAGCGGAACGCGGCGTCGTCGTTGCGGCGTGCCATGAGAGCGTTGTACTCGTCGAGGCACCAGTTGGAATCCGCGAAGGAGGACGACCAGATCATCGTCGCCGCGCCGCTCGCACCCAGCGCCTGCCCGAGGCTGCTCGCCAGCGCCCCTCCCGCGGGCAGCACGAACTGATCGAGAAAAACCTTGTAGCCGAGCTGGGTCAGCACGTCGTAGAGATGCAAGGCCCACAACCGGTTTACGGAGCGATAGCTGATGAAGATGTGATATTGCTGCCCGGTGCCGAGAGCGGCAGCACGCGGCGCCAGGGTCAGCCAGTCGTTGATCGTGGGAGTGGCCATGGTCGTCTCCGAATTGCTCACTTCATCCTGCCGATGATCGAGGCCAGCGAGATCCCTTCGTTCGCCGCGTAGGTGCCGGTCGCGCCGTTCAACTTCGGCATGCCGAGCATGCCGCCTTTGTGATGCAGGGCGATCACTTCCCAGGCACTGGCATTGAACACGGGACTGCCGGAGCTGCCGCCTTCCGTCGGTGCACGATAATGCACACGCACGATGCCGGGAATCGCCGGCGTCCCACCCTCTTCGCCCTCATGATCGATGAGCTCGTTGTCCTGCAGCGAGAACGACAGCTCGCGCCCGCCGGGATGGCCGATGATGTAGACGCGCGCCGGTTGATTGCGCGGCGGCAGCGCCTTCGCGAGTTGCATGGGCTGCAGCGGCGCGCCGAGTCCTGGCACGCGCAGCAGCGCGGCATCGCATTCTTCTTCCGGCGACTCCCACAGCACCTCGGCCACCGGATACCTGCGATCCGGATCGACGGCTTCGAAGACGATCTCCGCCTGTTCCGCTGCCAGCGCACCGCGCAGACCACCGCGGTTGATCACGTGGAAGTTGGTGAGCACGAGCAACTCGTCCTGCGGCTCGCGCCCGAGGTCGCCCGCTCTGACGAGGAAGCCGGTTCCGACGCGATCGGCGAGCTTCTGGCGAATGGCCGCGACCGCATCCGCGCGCTGCATGCCCGTGCGCCACCACTCGAAGGTCTTCGCACCTTCCTTGCCGAGGATGGCTTCGTACTGCGACTTGTCGGCCGCGTTCTGGTTCACCTCGTGCGCCGCGATCCGAACGTTGGCCTGCTGCAATCGCAGCAGCCGCGCCCGCAGGATTTCCAGGATCGCCTTGCCTCGGGTCGACTCGCCGAGCTCCCACACCTGCGTGAACTGGCGCAGCGTGCTCTGCAGATGGAACTCGCGCACACCCGACGCCACGACGTACTGCCGAAGGTTGTCCTCGATGAGCGGCCAGTCGCGCGTGCCGAGGCTCGCCTCGGCGACTGAAGCCAGATACCACTCGTTGCGAGCCAGCGCCGGGACCTGCCGCAGTTGCTCCAGCAATTGCAGCGCGAGTGCACGAGGCTCGTACGGAACAGTCAGCGGCATGCCGCGTCGACGCGCGTTGTCGAGCAACGCGAGCAGGTTCACGCCGTGCCAGTAAAGCTGCGGATCGGCTTCATACGCTTGACGATAGGCCGCGATGGCTTGCGCCAGCGCCTGCTGCGCCGGCAGCGCGCCTCTGACGCGAAAGTCGACATAGATCTGCTTGAACGCGCGACCCGTCAGTCCCATCGCCTCGTACGTTTCCGGATCGTTGGGCGACAGCGTGCTGCTGAGTGCACGCAGGACATCGACCGCTGCCGTTGCCTTGCCAGTATCGATGAGCGCCTGTGCGTAAATGCGCCGCGTCTGCGCATCGCCTGGAGCAGCGCGGCTCAGCGCTTCGACGAGCAGCAGCAGCTTCTCGAATTCCGTTCGATCGCGCAGGTCGCGGATCAGACTTCGCGCCGCATCGAGATCGCGTTGCGCAGGCTCGTCGCGAAGAGCGTCGATCAGCTCATCAGCGCGACGACGCAGCTCCTCCGCGGCCAGCGGCTCGTTCATGACTGGAAATCGTATTGCGCGCTCACGCCCAGGTCCGGGATCTTCCTGATGTAGCCGGCGTCGCCGAAGTCGACGGAGGGCGGGCCGCGCCGCTCGAACCCGGGCAAGCCTGCTTGCGCACGCAGCGCGTTCACGCGGTTGAGCCAACCCTTCAGGAACACCGCGAGGTCCGGATTCTTGTCGGCGAGCGTTCGATAGTAAGACTCGCGCGCGTTGCAGTACTCGATGACTGCCTGACCTTGATCGCACGCCGCTACTGCGTCCGCAGTGTTCTTGCCGTAGGCACCATCGACGCTGCAGCCAGCGCAATGCTGGAGGAAGCGCACGGCGCGCCCGACTCCCATGTTCACCGCCGTGTCGAACTGCACCAGGTCGAGCGGCGTCTGCAATTCCTGCGAATGCGCGGGCAGCCAATACTGCTTCTCGTAGATCGCTTGCACATCGGCATCGGTGATGAGCTGCACGCTCTGCGTCGCTGCTCCTTGCGAACGCCGCCAGTTGTCGTAGACAGCTTGAGTGATGCCCTTGTTGGTGGCGCCACCCGGATCCTTCGGGTGATTGACGAAGCCGCCTTCCCAACGCAACACGAACGGTAATGCAGCAACGAATTGGTCGGAAGCCATGACGGCCCTCCTTTGCTCAGCGTCGCACGCGCCCCAGGCGCAGGAACAGTTTGTCGAAGATCAGCAGGTGCAGGCCGCACAGCAGCCAGCCGACGCTGGCCATCACCAACGCGAACAGGATGCGGCTGATGATCGAACCTGGATTCAGGGCGGGCTTCAGACGATTGATCCAGGCCTTCGCCACCGGGAAGGCGATGGCGAGCCCGATGGGCACGAGCAGCACCAGGATGTTGCGCGCGAGCTTGCCGAGGTCGATGCGCCGACCGTCGAGCGGAATCTGCACGTGCGCGCTCATGAGGTAGATGAGCCCGCCGAGCGCGCCGAGGCCGACAGCAATCGCGAACGCGATGCGCAGAGCATTCAGCGCCGGGTGCAGATGCCAGACCTTGAACGCGAGCTGCGCGCCGGCACGCAGGTGACGCAACAGCGCCTCGGTGCGCAAGACCGGCGGCTTCTGATCGACTGGCGGCTTCTTGCCAGCAGCAGCGTCGGCGACATCGAGGAACCGCCATTGCTCACGCGGCGCGTCGCGGCCGTAGCATTCGCTCACGTACTTGTCCGCCATTTGATAGCCGCTGTACATGAGACTCAGCGCTTCGCGATCGGTGAACGAGTCCAGATCGGTGCGCAAGCTTGCCAGCGCCATCTGCACCCGGCGCTCGATGCCGTAGCCCGTCGTGTCGCCGGGCAGCAGCTCGGGCTCGCATGCCGAGCCGGAGACGCTCTGTACCGCGCGTTCCAGATCCTTGCGTAGATGCAGAAACACACAATTGCGCAACTGCCCGGAGCGCACGCGTGCTTGCAGTTCCTGGTGCTGCGAGATGCGTACGCGAGCCTGCAGCACGGTGTTCGTCCGCAACGCGACTCCGATCTCGCTGTGCGGCGGATTGATCAGCGAATCCATCTGTCCGCTGGCATCGCTCACGACCAGCACGTCGCAATCCTGATCGAGCAGCGCACGCATACCCTGATTGTCGTGCACGCCGCCGTCGACGAGTCGCACCGTGCGACCCTTGAACAGCTCCGGAAGGACGATCGGCGTGAACAATGCGGGCACGCACGAAGACGCGGCTACTGCATCGCCGAGGCGAAACTGTCGCCAGCGCTCCGGCGCCTCGCTGAAATACACGGGATCGAGCCGCTCCGTTGCATCGGCCGCCGTGCCATACGACAGCGGCTCACCCATGAACGATGCCGTGAACTGCCAGTTGCGTCCCGTGTTGAGCGTGGTGGCGTTCAGCACCAGCATCGGCACCTTCGAGCCGCGTCGCCAGTTGTCGGCTCGCGGCGAAAACGCGTCGGCGTATTGACCGTCCTGGTTCTTCGGCAGGATGAACGCCTCGTTGAGCCAGCGCTGCATCTTCCCCTCGCCGTCGTCGACCTGCGAGTAAAGGTGCTTCTCGTAGAGATCGCCGAGCCGCTGCGTGCGCGAGTAGTGACTCGGCTGAAACAGCATCCGCAGGTTGGTGAAGAGATCCGCCGCCACGCGCATGCGCACGTTCTTCTGGACCCCCGCGAGGAACTGCTGCAGCAGGTCGTTGACGATCGCGACGTAATCCTCGCGCTTGATCGAACCGTCGGCCTTCTCCTGCAGGACTTTGCGCAGCAACAGATAATAATGTGCGCCGACGATCGAGCCGCCGGACACGCACGAGATCACCTCGACGTGTCGCAGCAGATCGAGCTCCGCCATGCGCGCCAGCACGCCGATGTGAAACAGCGAGGCGCGAAAACCGCCGCCGGAAAGCGCCAGACCCAGCTTGCCCTCGATGCGGCCGAGGTCCTCGACGATCACCTGGTCGGAAAAAGCAGTCTTGAGAGTTGCCCTCAGCAGATCGTCGATGTGCTGCGGCCGTCCCGGCCCGAGTCGCTTCTGCAATCGCGCGAGCCGCAGCAACTGCGAGCCGGTCGACTCGCGCTGCCAGGGGCTCACATTGAACTTCGCGACGAGCTCCGCCTGCACCGCCAGCGCGGCGACGTATGCGGGCTCGTGGCAAGCGAGAGCGAAAAGCAGTTCGAGCAGTGTGGCGGACAACCACCACTTGTTGCCAGGGGCGTCGGCTGCTGCCAGGGTCTCGACTAGCTTGAGCCTGATCTCGCGCGCTTCCCGCAGACGACGCTCACGCGTATCGCCATCGACGTCAGCCGGCGTTTCAGCGGCCAGCATCTCCGTCACGTAGATGACGTTGACGCCGGTGAACGCTCCCGAATCGAACAACCTGTGAGCGGGTGTACGAAGCATCACGTCATAGCCGCGCCGGTAGTAAGCACGTGCCATCTCGAGATGCGTGCGTGCGCGCGTGACGTCCCAGAGACGCTTATATATGGCGCCACCGAGCCCGAGCGTTTCAGGGTCGTCGCAGGTCGTGAGATTGAGCCTGCACTCGCGCTCCAGGATCGTCAGCGCGTCCTGCAACCGTGTGTCGCTCGGCAGCGAAGGATCCTTGTACGTGCACAGAGCGCGTTGCTGCCACAGCCACAGCCGCGCATCGCTCAACACCGCCGGCGCGGCACTGCGCATCGGCTCAGCCTCGAGCAGACTCGCGGCCGATTCGAGCACCTGCCGCGCGTAACCGAAGGCACCCTTGCGATTCAGAAAGTCGTAGTAGGTCTTGCTCAGCTCGAAGTCTGCAGTCGGCGGCAACGCCAACAACTCGTTGGCGAGCGAACCGTCCGGATTCTTGGGCTCCAGCGGCACGATGTGAATCTCGCGCTTGCCGACGCCGAACGCGATCGTGACGCGAACATCGAACCGACCCCAGGTTTCGTCCGCGGCCAGATCCGAGCGCATCGTCAGCAGAAAGCCGTTGGCGGCGTTGCGGATGACCCGATTCGGATTGGGGAACACCGGATGCAGGCCGTAGGTCACGGAGCGAACCTGCGCGAGATCGGCGGCCGAGCCGTCGATGTGCATCGACCAGTTCCAGGTACCGCGGTCCGCAGGATCGATGCTGGTTACGACTTTGAAGAGAGTTGGCTGCACGCTGCACCACTATCCGGCTGAACACTGCGTCGAAATGCTCGCGGCTTGTAACGCATCCTGCGCCGCCCTGACGCTGGCAATCAGCGGCTTCAGCTCCTCAGCCGTTGCGCTCCTTGGCAGCCCCACCAATCCCTGGAGATTGCAGAAAGCAGTGTTCAGGTTTTGTACGAGGTAATCGTCGAAGGACTTCGACTGCGAGGCCGGCGGTGGCCGACCCTCGATGACGCGTCGAATGGATTTCGATGTCGTGTCCGCAATGCTCTTGGCCTTGGTTAGATTTGCGTCCCCAAGCGTTGCGCCGGAACTGACCAACGCCTTGGTCGCAGCAGCTTGCTGATCCAGGATCGCCAGCTCCGGCGCGATACGAATGAAGGAACAGTCGCGCGGCTGCTGTGCGGGATCGGCATTGACCTTCGCGCAGACGCCCTCGCCCTTGTCGCGAAGCGTCAGCAGTTGCTGGTTGCGCGGCGGCCCTGCGGTCCAGGCAGTCGTCGCGGCGATTCGGTAGAAGCCGGCTGCCGTCGCAGGATCGGTAGCGGTCGTTGCGTCGCCGCGCTGCTCCGCGGTGGTCGACACCTTGACGAGTTGATCGGTGACGGACTGCCCCGTCAGGCGTTGCTGATAGAGGCTGTTCCATTGCTTGTCGAGATCGATGAGCGCAACCGAGGTTCCCACCGGCGAGGTCTCGCACCCGACCAGCGAGACGGCGACCGCGATAACGAGCCAGCTTCGAATCATCGGCACTCTCATGCGCGCACTCCCGCTGCATCGGCCAGCGCTGCGTTGATGGTGGTTTCATCGAGCGGGTCGGCCAGCGCGCCAGTGAGAATCACTTGTGTGATCAGTACGCGATACAGGCACAACCACTCCTTGCTGCCGTACTTGCCGAGCTTGTCGGCAACCAGCGCAGTGATCTGCGTCGCCAGCTGCTTGAGCTTCCCGGCATTGAACATGGCGTCGGCTGCCTGACCTGCGCTGGCGCGAATCGCAACGATCATCGCTTCGCGCAGCGTCGGGCCGAACAGCACGGTGCCGCCCTCACGACCGCTCTTCTTCCACTGTTCGCTCGCCACCTTGATCAGATCGCTGAGCAGAATCGACAACAGAGTGCCGTCGCTGCCTGTGCCCTTGATACCGAGCAACCGACCTGGATTCGCAGCGACTTCCTCGGCCGCGGCCGCGACGATGGTCAACCAGTCCTCCTGCGCGAGCAGCAGGTTTTCATCTGCAGCCATGGCCGCAGCGACAGCGGCGACGAGGCGGTTGACCTCGACGTTGTCGCTGGACGTGATCATTCCGGGCGTGCGCGCAATCTGCGTCACGATGATGCGAATGAAGGCTTCGAGGCTCGCGGGACTGGCAAGCTGCTTGAGCCCGCCCGAGCTGCCGGTGCGCAGCGCGTTGACGGTCGCAGCAACGACCGGCGTCAACGTCTGTGCGATCACGTTCTCCCACGGCTTCGTGGGGTCGATCAGTGCGCTCGCCTCGCGACCTGCGATTTCCAGCGTGGACGCGCCGAGCTGCGCGAGGAGGTTCGTGTCGAACGGCGGCGAGTGATTCTTGGTGACCGTCACCAGGTCCTGGAACACCGTCGCGAGGAAGCGCTCGGTCGCATCATCGGGTTTGCCGATGAACAGATCGGGCCGGGACGCCGCGAACGCGAGCGTGGCCCGATACAGACTCACCACGCCCGCCTTGGTGAAGGTCTGATCGAGCCCTTGCTCTGCCGCCTTCATTAGATAAGTGCGCGTGAGCGGCCCGAGCAGGCCGTCGTCGCCAAAGCGTTGACCGAAGAATGCACGCGGATTCTGCGCAACGACCGTCATTGCTTCGCTCGCGACCGGACCCAGGAGCGCATCGATCGTCTCCCGCCAATCGACCTGCTGGTCGAGCGACGTGGGGAAGGAAGCAATGAGCTTTGGCAGCGTGCTCTTCACGAGCTGCTGCACATGCTGCTGATCGATCACCGCATCCGGGTGCTCGTTCAACGTGCTCAGCGCAGCCTTGAGGAACTGGCTCGCGAGACGTTCGCCGAGCAGATTCTTCGGGCCCAGCTCGTTCGTGTCGTCCGGAATGAATTCGGCGATGTGCGTGGCGAGCGCGCGTACCAGCACCTCGGCGTTGCCACTCACGCCGAACAACTGAGGATCCTGTGAAGCAAACTCGGCGGCGACGTCGACGATGGTCAACACGACGCGCGCAACCGGACTTGGCGGCTCGGCGCCGCTTCCCCATTGCTTGACGATGAACAGTCCGCCGTATTCGTCCGCGACGCGGCTGAGTGCGGGCTTCTGCAAGGCCTGGGCGCGAGCATACGCTGCAGCGATCAGATCGAACTCGCGCGGAACGACACCGGCACCTGCTCCGTCCACTTTCTTCCAGGCTGCCTGCAGCCCGTCCGGAACGAGCTCTGGATTCACCCGGAAGAAGCCGCGCACCGTGTCGATGGGCGCAAAGTCCACCTTCTCGATCGTCTTCAAGATCGCATCGCGGTCGCGCGCGTATTGTCCGAAAGCCTGCTCGCCCGTGCGTACCAGGCGCAGTGCTGCGCGCACTGCCATGACCACCAAAGTTGGATCCACGTTTCAGACTCCTCTGATCGGTCGCCCGACCGGCGACAGCAGGATGCGCGCACGTATCGGCTGAGCTGCTGCAATCGCTACCTTGAAGGCCTCTACCGGAGTTTGCGGAGGCGACGACGAACCCTCCTTGGTCACGACGACAGTTGCCGCTGGCTTCTTCTCATCCTTCGAGCCGATACCGGCCGCGCGCATGATCTGTGCGCTGCGTGTCAGTCCGCGTGCGAGGTCGAACCAGAACGGCGCTCCCAGGCCGATCAGCACGCCTGCCAACACCACCGACACGAACCAGATCGCGCCGGCGCCGGAGAAGATGCGCTCTGCAACTGGCGTCAAATCCTTCATCGACGTCAGCTTGGTGACCGCGGAGCATTTGCGGTCAGCGGGCGTGGCCGGACTGGCCTTCACATCTGCCGGCGGCGTGGCGACGTTCGCGTCCTCGCGCTTGCTGCGTCCGGTATCGCCCAGCACGCCCATGCAGAACGGCCAGGCCTCGACCGTGATCGACAGACCGGTGTCGCGCAGCTCCGTCACCTTGAGTTGCGCGGTGGCGATGTTGTCCTGGAAGGCTTTGAGGTCACCGTCATTGATCACATTCTGAGCGTGCAGCTCATTCATCAGCGCCAGCGACTCCTTCAGATCCTGCGGCCGCTGAGCACCGTCCTCCACGGCGGCGCCGTACTGCGCAATGATGCCGCTGGTCAATTGATCGTCGTTCAGCAGCTCCTGGAAGACGCGCACTGCATCGACGTTGACCACGAACGCCAGCAGGATGGACGTGAGCACGCACCAGAAGCGCGCGTGATCCTGAAAGCGCTGCGAGGACGCCGCGCCGAAGCGCGCGAACTTCTGCGCAAGATCGTTGATCGCACTGTCGACGTACTCGGACCCGCCGCGCGCAATCGCCTTGCCGACCGCGGTGTCGGCCAGCCGATCGGCAAACTCCATCATCGTCATCGACGCGAGCTGGTTCGGCTGGATGAAGCCGCGAACGCGGTTGAACTCTTCGTCGTAGGCCTGGTTGCGGGTGACCGTGTTCAGGAAATGCTCGCGCGCCTCTGCCAGGGTGACGCCGCGCAGCAGATGCGCGGTGCGAGGCTTCAGCACTTCATCGAACAGTCGACCCATCATGATGCGGAAGCCTTTCTCGCGCGTGAGCAGCGCGCGATAGGCCGTCTCGAGGATCAGGGTCACGACGGTCGCGAGCACCAGCATGATCAGAGAAAATGCGAGCGCAGCCTGCAGCCACTTCATGGGGCACCTCGGCGCTCCCGGTGCGCCGCACGCAGATTGTTATTGCCGACTCATACCATCGGCTGTCGAGCAGCTGCAATAGGACTTACGCGCTACTCAGCCACGCGCGAGTACATCGACTCGAATTTTTCCTTCGCTGTGCAGTAGGCATCGTCGCCGTTCTTGTTGTTGGAGACGATGTAGTCGCCGGCCTGGTAGTGCGACTGGCCTTCCTTGGTCTTCACGCTGCCGGCGTGCGTCGCAACTTCGGCCCACACGGGTGTGATCTTGATGTACACGCCGGCGAGCACTCGCTCATAGGTTCGAGCGAAGACCTCGGCATCCACGGTGTAGACATCGCCAGCGTTGTCGACGAGCCAGTCGCCGGCCTTCGCGCGCTGCGTGCCGCCCCATTTGCGATAGACGAGTCCATCCGTTTCGAAGTCGAGCCGTACAGCCACGACGTACTCGCTTGCTTTCTTGCGGTAGGGAGCGCGGTTGGCTGCAGGCATCTCGAGGTCCTCCGGACTGGCAGGCCA
>Ga0070686_100000637_pt1 | contig 20455 bp, 18 predicted proteins | sample KBSS23LmetaG_FD_65654 | JGI IMG/M metagenome (GOLD analysis project Ga0070686, IMG submission 65654) | Switchgrass rhizosphere microbial communities from Kellogg Biological Station, Michigan, USA - KBS S2-3L metaG | ecosystem: Host-associated > Plants > Roots > Rhizosphere ... | reverse complement strand
CTTGAACCAGCGCCACCACAGCCTCTTGGCTGTCTTGACGTCGGTCTTCGAGTAGGCACCGGCATAGATGCATGTGATCAGCGACCACCAGGGCGGCTGCCGCCGCTGATCGCGCCACGCGTTGAAGCGGACCACCAGCCAGGGCTCGTCGGCTTCCCTCAACTTGGCTTCGAGGAAGTTCAGCACCGACGATTTGCCCGCGCCCCAGGGCCCATGGAGATGGACGATGAAGGCCGAGGCCTTGGATTCGCCGCTGGCGCGCGCCTCGATGATGTTGCGCGCGAGCACCGACGCGAATGGCGCCCGCTCGAGCAGGTCGATCATCGCCGGCTCGTCGGCATGGGTCGCGACGCTGTCGTTGAACTGCGGCGGGCTCGTGGGCGCGGAAGCGGGGGACTCGGTGTTCGCCTCGTCCGTCTCGGTCGGCGGATGCTCCTCCACCCCCTTGGTTCGCTCATACTCAGGGGCTTGGCGGCCCCATGCCGCATCCAGCTCCGCAAACCGCGCGTTCCACTCTGTCCTGTCGATGCCGAGCCGGGCGAACAACTGCACCGCCTTGCTGCCCTTGGGTGGGAAGAAGCTCAGCAAGTCGACGACGCTGACCACTTTTTCCGAGTCGTGCCTTCTGCCCGCTCGCTCCATCGCCATGTCCAGCAGCCGGTCGACATTCGGAGTCAGCCTTGGCGGCTCCGTTCCGGGCGGGGCCTTCTCCTTGTGGAAATAGGCCTCGCGCTGCGCCGCATAGCTGGACGCACTCTTGCCCTGGGTGAACGACTGCAGCGTCGCCAGAGCCTGATGCTCCTTAGGGTCATAACCCTCAAACGACCCGGGCTCGGCGGCCGCGAAAAACAGAAATCTCGAGGAAATTGCACGGCGGTCGCTGGAGTATCTGCGGCCGACGTCGGCGATTGCCGCGAACAATGCTCTTAACCCGTCGCTGGGCCTGAACTCGCGCGAGGCAAGCTTACTCTCGAGCAGAGAAACAGCGATTTCCGGCGAAAGACCCGATTCGATTGTCGACTGCGGCGCTGCCACGACATGCCTCCCATCATCGGAGCCGATCTTTGGGCAGGCCGACTCCGCCCCGGCCGCATCATAACAGACTTGCGCCCGATCGCCTTGCGAAATGCCGGGCAGCGCGTCGGGCGCGTCGCTGGATCGGCGCAACGGCGTTGGCGTCCCCGCGGCGCTCGGCTAGGAGGCGGACATGGATGGCGATCAGAGGACCCATGCCGGCAAGGCGTCCGTGTTCGGCGCCTGGCTCGGTTTCGTCCTCGCCGCCGCGGGGGCGGTGGCCGCGCTCTGGTTCCTCGAGCGGATCGTGGTCGCGGTGCTTCTGCTCTTCTTCGCCCTCGTGGTCAGCATCGCCTTGTCGGCGCCGGTCAACTGGTTCGTCCGCCGCGGCCTCTCGCGGCGGCTGGCGGGCGTGCTGACCCTGCTGATCTTCTTCGGCACGATCGTGCTGCTCGCCGCGCTCGTGATCCCGACCCTCGCCGGGCAGATGGTCCTGCTCGGCAACAGCCTGCCGCAATTGTTCGGGCAGATCGACCAGCAGATCGCCGCCTTGTTCGCCCGCTATCCCGATCTCCAGGGCTATTTCAGCCCTGAGGGGGCGAGCATCCGCAACGCGGTGCCGAGCGCCAATACGCTGTTCCAGGGGATCGGGGGCATCTCCCTGTCATTGCTCGGCCTTGCCGCTTTGGCGGTCGTCTTCTTCAGCACGGTCGCCTACACCGTGCTCGATCCCCGGCCCTTGCTCAACGCCTATCTCGGCAGCCTGCCGCGCGCCTACCTTCCCGCGGGAATGCGCGCCTATCGCCGCGCCGCCCATTCGGTGATCGGCTGGACCAAGGCGAGCCTCGTCATCGGCGCGATCCAGGCGGTCGCGGTGTTCATCTTCCTCTCGCTGATGGACGTGCCCGCGGCCCTGGTCTGGGCGGCGCTCGCCTTCTTCGCCGATTTCATCCCGCGCATCGGCGGCTATGTGATGGCGCTGCCGCCGGTGATCCTGGCGCTGACCATCAGCCCGCTGACCGCAATCTGGGTCGCGCTCTATTATCTGGTCAGCAACGAGATATTGGGGAGCGTGGTCGCGCCCAAGATCCGAGGCGCCGCGATGCAGATGCACCCGGTGCTGATCCTGTTCTTCACGCTCGCCTTCGCGCTCGCCTTCGGCCTCCTCGGCGCGATCGTCGCGGTGCCGGCCGCGGCCTTCTTCTCGGCCTTTTACAGCGAATTCTACATGAAGCGGCCGCTCCGCCGCCACGCTTACTGAACGTGCGGCGGCTCCTTCCCCTTGCTTTGCTCGCGGCGGCCGGCACGGCCGCGGCCCAGCCCGCCTCCGCGCCGCCGCCTTTGCTGCCGCGCGCCCAGGCCGAGGCGATCGGCGCCGAGCTTTCGGGGTCGGCCGCCTTGCGCACCGTGCGCACGCTTTCGCAGCATCACCGGATGCGCGGCTCGGAGGGCTTCCGCGCCGCCGCCGAGACGATCCGTGACCGGCTTCGCGATTACGGTCTCGACGAGGTCGAGATCATCTCGCTGCCCGCGGACGGGCGCATCTCTTACGGCACCCAGCGCTCGCGCCCCGGCTGGAACGCGCGCTTCGCCGAACTCTGGGAAGGACGTGAGCGGATCGCCTCTTGGGCCGATCAGCCGATCAGCCTCGCCCAGGACAGCGTCTCGGGCCGCGCCGACGCCGACCTCGTCGATGTCGGGGCGGGCACGGCCGAGAGCGACTATCAGGGCCGGGACGTGCGCGGCCGGCTCGTCCTCACCTCCTCGCAGCCGGGCGAGATCCAGGAGCTCGCGGTCGGGCGGTTCGGCGCCGCCGGCATAATCTCCTGGGTGCAGAACCAGCGCACCGGCTGGTGGGGCGAGGACAGGAGCCTGATCCGCTGGGGCCATCTCGACACCTTCGCGCCGCACCCGACCTTCGCCTTCATGGTCTCGCCCGACCGCGCTCTGGCCTGGCAGGAAAGGCTGCGGCGCGGCGAAACCGTCCATCTCAGGGCCGAGGTCGATGCGGGGCAAAGCTCGAGCGCCTATCTGATCCCGACCGCGATCATCCCGGGCCGCGACCGCGCGCACGAGATAATCTTCTCCTGCCACCTCGATCACCCCTCGCCAGGCGCCAACGACAATGCCAGCGGCTGCGCGGGCGAGCTGGAGATCGCGCGGGTGCTGAGCGCCCTGGTCCGCAGCGGCGCGCTGCCCCGGCCCGAGCGCACCCTCCGCTTCCTCTGGCCGGCCGAGATGGAAGGGACGATCGCGCTTTTGAACGCGCGGCCGGAATTCGCGCGGCGGGCGCTCGCCACCATCCATCTCGACATGATCGGCGGCAATACCGAGATCACCAAGTCGATCCTGCGCGTCCACGGCTCGCCGCCGAGCCTGCCGAGCTTCGTCAGCGACGTCGGCTTCGCCTTCGCCCGCTACGTCAACGCCCAGTCCATGGCCTATGCCGATACCGGCCGGGCCGACATGCCCTTGATCGACCCCCAGGGCGACCGGCGCGCGCTCCAGGCCGAGATCGGCGGCTTCAACCAGGGCAGCGACCACCAGGTCTGGGCCGAGGGCAGCTGGCGCGTGCCCGTCATCTACATCGCCGACTGGCCCGACCGCTACATCCACACCCAGCGCGACGTGCCCGAGAATCTCGATCCGACCAAGCTGCGCCGCGCCATGTTCATCGCCGCGGCCTCGGGCTGGTATCTTGCCAATATCGGCAACGGGGCAGGCGCGCTTTCGGCTGTCCGGGTCGGGGAACTGGAACGGGCCGCGGAAACTGAGCGCCGAACCCGGGCGCTGCGCGATGGCGGTGCGGCCGAAGCAGACATCGAGCCTCTGTGGCGCCACTATCGATCGGACTATGCGGCCGTCCTTCATTCCTTCGAGCGCTTCGGCCCCTTCGTCATCACGGACGAAGGGCGTCTCCTGAACGCGATAGCGCTGGCGCGCCCGCTCGCGCCGTCGGGGCCCGTTTACCGCCGCATCCGCTTCGAAGGTCCGATGGACGGCTTCGGCTACAGCTGGTTCGACGATCATCTCGCACAGGCGCATCTGCCGCGGCCGCGGCTGCTGGCGCGCGAGCCGGACGGGGAGGGGGCGCCCTTCGGCTATGAAGCGCTGAACTTGGTCGATGGCCATCGCAGCGTCGGCGAGATCCGCGACGCGCTCGCCGCCACGGTCGGCGCCGCGCCGGTCGAGGAGGTCGCCGAATATCTCGACACGCTCGCCCGTCTCGGTGTGATCGAGGTGGTCCGGCGCTAGGCGATCATGGCCTCGCCCTTGCGCGCGGTGGCGCGGCGGGCGATGGCGTAGGTTGCCGCCGCGAGCACGATGCCGAGATAGCCGACGGTCAGCGCATCGAGGCCAAGCGTGGCCCACATCAGGGCCGGCGGCCGGCCGACGGCGAGAAGGTTCAGCGCATAGTGGACGACGATCAGCGGCAGGAACATCGCCTGGAAGAAGAGGATGCTCCACCAGAAATTGCCGTTCATGATGCGGAACGAGGCGATGAAGCTTAGCCGCGCGTTGCCGAGCGCGGCACCGACCTTCCAGGGCACGAGATAGGTATCGCAGGCCAGCAGCGCGAGCATGAAGGCGCCCCCGATGATCAGGGTCGCGCGGGGCGAGAGGAACCGCGGGATCAGATCCCCGCCGAACAATTGCAGCAGGCCCGTCCCCATTGCCCAGGCAAGCACCGGGGCGAAGAGCAGGGCCGACCGGGCATCCCCGCGCACGCGCAGCGGCGCGCCCCGCAGGGCCGCCAGCGCGCGGCTCACCCAATAGGTCAGCAGGAAGAGGCTGAGGACCTTGACGATGCCGAGGCCCATTCGCCAGCCATTCTCCGCGGCGGACTTCATCCCCTCGATGCTCGCGAACATGCCGGTCTCATGTTCGGCGATGTGCTGGGCGAATTCCGCCGCCGCGGGCAGCGCGAACAGCAGCGGGAACTTGCGCGCGACCGCCCAGCTGTCGCGATAGGCGGTCTTGATCTCGGTCCACATGCAACCGCTCTTATCCGGGGGTGCGCCCGGCGCCTAATGGAAGATCGCGACCATCCCGCCCCGCGTCGCCTCAGGCCCGCCTTCACCTTCGCCCTGCGCGACGTTAGGAGGGGCCATGGATTTGCTGGTTTCGACCGATTGGCTGGAAGCCGAGCTTGGCGCGCCCGATCTTCGCGTGATCGACGCGACCATGTTCCTGCCCGGCAGCGGGCGCAACGCGCGCGCCGAATATGAGGCGGCGCACATTCCGGGCGCGGTCTTTTTCGACATCGAGGAGATTGCTGACGAGGCGAGCAAATTGCCGCACATGCTGCCCTCCGAGCACAAGTTCGCGAGCCGGATGCAGTCGCTTGGGCTCGGCGACGGCAATCGCTTCGTCGTCTACGACAATTCGCCGCTGCACAGCGCCGCCCGCGCCTGGTGGATGCTGCGCATCTTCGGCGCGCATTATGTCGCCCTGCTCGACGGGGGGCTGCAGAAATGGCGGGCGGAGGGGCGCCAGCTGGCGAGCGGGCGCGAGCATCACCGCCACGGCCATTTCACCGCCTTTCTCGATCGCACCGCGGTCGTCGACAAGGCCGCCATGCGCGCGCTGGTCGGCGGGGACGAGGAGATCGTCGACGCCCGCTCCGCGCCGCGCTTCGCCGGAACCGACGCGGAGCCAAGGCCGGGGCTGGAACCGGGCCATATCCCCGGCTCGCGGAACGCGCCGCAAAGCAGCTTCTTCAATCCAGACGATACCTGGAAGCTCGGCGATGATTTGCGCGCCGTGTTCGACGAGGCCGGCGTCGACTTTTCGAAGCCGATGGTGACGACCTGCGGCTCGGGCGTCACCGCCGCAGTCGTCCTGTTCGCCGCCCAGCTGCTCGGCAAGAAGGACGTGCGGCTCTACGACGGGAGCTGGTCCGAATGGGGCGCTGATCCCGGCACCCCCAAGGCGAAGGGCGCGGCGTGAAGGACAGGAAGCCCGAGACCCGCCTCGTCGAGGCCGGGCGCCGCCCGGAATGGACGCAGGGGCTGGTCAACCCGGCGGTGTGGCGCGCCTCGACGATCCTGTTCGACAGCATCGCCGACCTCGAAGCGGCCAATCCGCCCAGGGATGGGATCCTCCATTACGGCCGCAACGGCACCCCGACCACCTGGGCGCTCTGCGAGGCGCTGACCGAAATGGAGCCCGGCGCGGCGATGACGCGGCTCTATCCGTCGGGCGCCGCGGCCGTGGCCGGCGCCCTGCTCGCCGTGCTCGAGGCCGGCGACGAATTGCTGATGGTCGACTCCGCCTACGGCCCGACGCGGGCATTCTGCGACGGCGTGCTGAAGCGCTTCGGTGTCGAGACGATCTATTACGACCCGATGATCGGCGCCGGCATCGACTCCCTGATCGGCGAGCGCACCCGCGCGATCTTCCTGGAAAGCCCCGGCACCCACACGTTCGAGGTGCAGGACGTGCCCGCCATCTGCGCCGCGGCCAAGGCGCGCGGCCTCGTCACCCTGATCGACAATACCTGGGCGACGCCACTCTTCTTTCCCGCGATCGCGGCGGGGATCGACCTCTCCATCCTCGCCTGCACCAAATATATCGGCGGCCATGCCGATCTGATGCTCGGCTCGGTCACCGCCACCGAAAAAGTGGCGTCGCGGCTCGACCATGTGCGCCGGGTGATGGGCCAGGCCGGATCGCCCGACGATGCCTGGCTTGCGCTCCGGGGCCTGCGCACGCTCGATCTTCGCCTCAAGCGCCATCAGGAGAATGGGCTGGCGGTCGCGCGCTGGCTGAAGGCGCAGCCGCAGGTCGCGCGCGTCCTGCATCCCGCTCTGCCCGATTGCCCGGGCCACGAATATTGGGCGCGCGACTTCAAGGGGGCGACAGGCCTGTTCAGCGTCGTTCTCGCCGGCGGCGACGGCGCTGCGCGCGATCGGCTGGTCGACAGGCTCGAGCTGTTCGGGATCGGTTACAGCTGGGGCGGCTATGAGAGCCTGGCCCTCCCCGCCGAGTTCGTGCGGACCGCGACCCGCCCCGCTTTCGAAGGTCCCCTGGTCCGCTTCCATATCGGCCTCGAAAATCCGGACGACCTGATCGCGGACCTCGCCGTTGCGCTCGCCGGTTACGGGCAAGGCGGATGAACGAGATGGCCGCCAGCCTCGGCTTCGCCCGGCCGGGGACGGCGGATCTGTTCGCGCTCGGCATCGCCGCCGGGATTGCGGCCGGCACCATCCTCGTCGCCTGGCTCGCCGGCCGCTGGGCCGGGCCGCGCATCGCGGATTTCTGGGAGCGCAAGGCCGGCGCCCGCGCCGAAGGGCTCGTCCCGCGCGCCTGCGCCCTGGTCCGCTATCTGGTCATCTGGCCGGTGCTGGTGCTGGCGCTGCGCCTCTATCCGTGGCCGCCGACCGCCGCCTTCCTGCTCGGCCTGGCCGCGGCGGGTGCGGCCGCCCTGGTGGTGCGCAACGTCGTGCGCGGGGTCAATCTGCCGCGCTGGGTCGCCTGGGCGCTCGCTTTGTTCCTGTTCGTCGCGATCCTCGCCGACGCCGTCGGCGGGCTCGACAAGGTGACGGGACCGCTCGACGCGCTCGCCTTCACCGTGGGCAGCCGGCGCCTGTCCTTGCTCGCGCTCATCCAGATCCTGATCGGCCTGCTCGCGCTCTACGCGGCGGTGAAGCTCGCCAACCGGCTGATCGCCCAGTCGCTCCGCCACGCCGCCGGGCTCGATCCCACCCAGCGGGTGCTGACCCAGAAACTCGCGGCCCTGGCGGTGATCGCCATCGCCTTCTTCATCGGCATCGATCTCGCGGGGATCGACCTTACCGCGCTCGCCGTCTTCTCGGGCGCGCTCGGCCTCGCGGTCGGCTTCGGCCTGCAGAAGACGTTCGGCAATCTGATCGCCGGGATCATCCTGCTGATGGACCGCTCGATCAAGCCGGGCGACGTGATCTCGGTCGGCGAGACCTTCGGCCAGGTCAACAAGATCGGCGTGCGCGCGGTCTCGATCGTCACCCGCGACGGCAAGGAATATCTGATCCCGAACGAGCTGCTGATGACCCAGGAGGTCGTCAACTGGTCCTATTCGACGCGCGATGTGCGCATCTCGATCCCGGTCTCCATCGACTATCATTGCGACGTGAAGCTCGCGCACAAGTTGATGATCGCCGCGGCCGACGCCAGCCCGCGCGTCCTCGCCACCCCCAAGCCCAACGTCTGGATCACCAAATTGGGCGAGAACGGGATCGATCACGAGATCCGCATCTGGATCCTCGATCCCGAGGCCGGGATCGGTCCGGTCCGCTCCGAGATCCTCTCCCGCGTGCTGGAGCTGTTCCAGGAGAACGGGATCGCGATCCCCTCGCCGCAGCGCGATGTCTTCGTCAAGCAATGGCCCGAGGGCGGGCCTTCGGTCAGCGCAGAATCGCCGCCATCTCGCTGAGCGCATGGTCGAGCGAGGCGGCGAGGCGCGCGGCGGCAGCGCGCGGCGGCGCGGCCTCGCCCGCGGCGAGCAGCGCCTCGACTCCGGCGGCGGCCCAGAGCGCCGTCTCGGCGACCCGCGCCTCGAAGCGACGCTGCGCGACCGGCAAAGCGCGCGCATAGGCGGCGCTGATCCGCGCGGCCTCGTCGAGTTGGCCGTCATGCGATGGCGAGACGGACTGCCCCGCGATCCGCTCGACCAGGTGCAGCGCCTCGCGCAGCTGCGCGACCTGGCGGCCCGGATCGGCGCCGGAGGGCGTGGAGGAGGGCGGCGCCTGGTGCGTCATGGCGCGCGAGGCTAACGCGACGGCGCTAAGGAAGCGCTAACGGCCATTGCCTGTTCATCCCGGCTGGGGCAGGCGGCGGCGATGATCCGGACCCTTGTCTTCGCCGCCGCCCTGCTCGCCGCCGTGCCCGTTTCGGCTCAGGAGCAGCCGCCGCCCGACGTCGGGCCGCCGGGCGACCCCGTCGCGGTGCCGGGGCCGTTCGACATCGGCGCCGAAGCGACCCTGTTCTCCGACTATCGCTTCCGCGGCATCTCGCGCTCCGACGAGGATCCGGCCGCGCAGGCGGGAATCATGGTCCGTCACGACAGCGGCTTGTACGCGGGCGCGCGCGGCACCAGTCTTCGCGGCAACGACCCCTACCGACTGCGCAATCCGGCCTTCGGCGACCAGGGCGATCTCCAGCTGGACCTCTATGCCGGCTATGGCCGCAGTCTCGGCGGCGGCTTCGATCTCGATGCGGGCCTCATGTATTACGCCTTCGCGGGCGGCCGGGGGGCGACCGATTATGCCGAACCCTATGCCTCGCTCTCTTATTTGATTGGCCCCGTGCAGGTGACCGGCGGCGCCAAATATGCGCCGTCGCAGGCCGCGACCGGCCGTCAGGACATGCTCTATCTCTATGGACAGGTGGACGTGAGCGTGCCGTTCCGACCCTGGACGTTCAGCGTCCAGGCCGGGCGGCAGGACTGGGGCGCCTTCGGCACCTACTGGAACTGGTCGCTCGGCGCGCGTTATCACGTCTCGATCGCCGGCCTCCCGAACACCGAGATCGGCCTGCGCTACGTCGACACCGACCTGCCCGCGCTGCACGGCCAGGATGCGGGCGTGCAGGCGACGCTGGAGCTGAGCTTCTAGCTAACCAGGCAATGACGAGAGAGGGCCTCAGCCCCCGCTTGGGACCGCGACCCGCGCTTCCTGGCCGTCGCCGGCGGGGAGCTGGAGGATGGTCTGCACCAGCGTGCCGCGGCTCACCACCGCGGTCTGCGGATCGCCGGCGACCGAGCGCGCGCCGAGCGCGGCGCGGTCGGCATGGGCGACCTGGAGCAGGTTGTTCTCGATCGCGGCGCGGGGCTGCGGGCCGCCGAACAGGGCCTGGAGCGCCTGGGCGCGCGGGTCGCTGCCGCTCTGGTCGGGCTCGCCGGGGCGCGGCGGCTGCAGGGCGAAATCGGGCGGCACCACCAGAGGCTGGTTGCGCGCGACCGCGAACTCGTCCGGACGGGCGCGGTTGAACGGGCCTCCGCCGGCGCAGCCGGCAAGCGAGGCGGCGGCCGAAACGGCGAGGACGAGATAAGCAATACGCATGGCTCAGGCTTCCTTCTTCTTCGCCCTGCCATCGCGCATCAGGAGCGCGCGGACAAGCAAAAGCAGCACGCCGATGGTAATGGCTGCATCGCCGACATTGAAGACCAAAAAGGGCCGCCACTCGCCGAAATGAAGGTCGGCGAAGTCGAGCACGTAGCCGAGCCGCGTGCGGTCGACGATATTGCCGAGCGCGCCGCCGAGCACGAGCGCGAGCGCGGTCGAATCGTCGCGCCTCTTCTCGCGCCACAGCCAGAGCGCGACGAACAGGGCGATCGCGGCGGTCATCGCGACCAGCAGCCAGCGCCCGAGCTCGCCGTCGGCCGAAAGCAGGCCCAGCGAGACGCCGGTATTCTTGACGAAGGTCAGGTTGAAGAAATCGGCGAGCTCGATCGTGCGGCGGAATTCGAGCTGGAGCGGATAAGCGACCACCCATTTGGTCGCCTGGTCGAGCGCGAAGACCAGGAAGGCGATGACGAGCGCCACCGAACGGGTGCGCTTCAGCCGCAGGTCCGCCGGCAGCCGCCCGCGGAACGGTTCATAGTCGATCGTGTCGGCCGCCGGCGCGGCCGTTTCCTGCTCAGCCATGGACGACGTCCCCGCAGCGCGCGCAGAGCCCGCCATCCTCCGCCACTTCGGGCAGATGGCGCCAGCAGCGGCCGCATTTCTGATAGTCGGTGCGCGTCACTTCGATCCCTTCGCCCTCGCCGGCCGTCACTTCGGACACGATGAAGATTTCGGCGAGATCGGCAAGGCTCTCCTGCGTGAGCTCCAGTTCCAGATCGGGATAGGTGACCCGCGCCTCCAGGCTCGATCCGATCACCTTGTCGCGGCGCAGCGGCTCGATGCATTCGGTGACGCGCTCGCGGGTGGCACGGATCAGGTCCCAGCGGGCGGCGAGCGTCTCGTCGCGCCAGGCGGGGTCGATCGCCGGCCATTCGAGCAGGTGGACCGATCCGCCTTCCGGATAGCGGGTCTGCCAGACCTCCTCGGTGGTGAAGCAGAGGATCGGGCTCATCCAGCGCACCAGCGCCTGAAAGGCGTGATCGAGCACGGTGCGATAGGCGCGCCGCTTGGCCGCGGTCGGCGCGTCGCAATAGAGGCTGTCCTTGCGGATATCGAAGAAGAAGGCCGAAAGATCGTCATTGGCGAAAGCCATGATCGCCCGCGCATAGCGGTTGAACTCGAACGCCTCGGCCGCTTCGCGCAGCTCCGCGTCGAGGATCGCGAGGCGGTGGAGCACCCAGCGCTCGAGCTCGGGCATGCGCGCCGCCGGCACCGCCTCGTCGGCCGACCAGCCGTCGAGCGCGCCGAGCAGATAGCGGAAGCTGTTGCGGAGCTTGCGATAGGCGTCGGTCGTGCCGGCGAGGATCTCCCTGCCGATCCTGACGTCCTCGAAATAATCGGTGGTCGCGACCCAGAGGCGAAGGATGTCCGCGCCGCTCTCCTCGATCACCTTCAGCGGATCGATGACGTTGCCGATGCTCTTCGACATCTTGCGGCCGTTCTGGTCGAGGGTGAAGCCGTGGGTCAGCACCGCCTTGAACGGCGCCCGCCCGCGCGTGCCGCAGCTTTCGAGCAGCGAGGATTGGAACCAGCCGCGATGCTGGTCCGAGCCCTCGCAATAGAGGTCGGCGCGGACCTCCTCGCCATAGCGTTTCTCGACCACGAAGGCGTGGGTCGAGCCCGAATCGAACCAGACGTCGAGGATGTCGGCGACCGGCTCGTAATCGGCGAGATCGTGCTCGTTGCCGAGCAGCGCCTGGTGGTCGGCGCCGAACCAGGCGTCCGCGCCTCCGGCCTCGAACGCGGCCAGGATGCGCGCGTTGACCGCCGGGTCCTTGAGATAGTCGCCGGTCTTGCGATGGACGTAGAGCGCGATCGGCACGCCCCAGGCGCGCTGGCGGCTGATCACCCAGTCCGGCCGGCCCTCGACCATGGCGCGCATCCGGTTGCGCGCCTTTTCCGGGACCCAGCGCGTCTCCTCGATCGCGGCGAGAGCGGTGGCGCGCAGCGGCGGCTCGCCGCTGTCCATCGGGATGAACCATTGCGGCGTGCAGCGGAAGATGATCCGCGCCTTGGAGCGCCAGCTGTGCGGATAGCTATGCTGATAATCCTGCGACGCCGAGAGGAGGGCGCCGGCCTCGCGCAGATCCGCGCAGATCAGCCCGTCGGGCGCGTTGAACTTCTGGTTGATGACGCTGCCCTGGCCGCCGAGCCATTCCCAGTCTGGTCGGTATTTGCCGTCGTCGGTCACCGCGAACACGGGATCGATCCCGGCCGCCTTGCAGACGAGGAAATCGTCCTCGCCATGGTCGGGCGCCATGTGGACCAGGCCCGTGCCGGCGTCGGTGGTGACATGATCGCTGGCCAGGAAGGGGCGCGGCCGCGCGAAGAAGCCACCGAGAGGGTGCATCGGATGGCGCGCAACGGTGCCGGCGAGGTCGGACCCCTTGCCACGCCACCTTTCACCAAAGATAGGCCCAATCTCAGATGAGAACTCGCCGCTTAAATCCTTGCGGAGCCGATCCTTGAACTCCTCGAGAAGCTGTGCAGCGACTAGATATCGAGGACCATGAAGACGGTCATGTGCCTCACCCGGATATGAAGGCAGCGGCACACCCGCTTGGATGCTCCACAATTGCACAATCCCGCTTCCTTCGACCATGACGTAGTCGACAGCCGGATTGTAAGCGACTGCCTGATTAACTGGAATGGTCCAAGGCGTGGTCGTCCAAGTCACCGCATAGGCACCGACGAGTTCGGGAATCGGGCTCTCCACGATCTCGAAGCCGACGTCGATCTGGGTCGAGACCACGTCCTCATATTCGACCTCGGCCTCGGCGAGCGCGGTCTTCTCGACCGGCGACCACATCACCGGCTTGGCGCCGCGATAGAGCCGGCCCGCCATCGCGAACTTCAGCAATTCGCCGGCGATCACCGCCTCCGAGGCGAAGTCCATCGTCCGGTAGGGATCGTCCCAGTCGCCGGTGCAGCCGAGGCGGATGAACTGCTCGCGCTGCACCTGCACCCAATGCTCGGCATAAGCGCGGCATTCGGCGCGGAACTCGCGCGGCGGCACCTCGTCCTTGTCGCGCTTCTGCTTGCGATACTGCTCCTCGATCTTCCATTCGATCGGCAGGCCGTGACAGTCCCAGCCGGGGATGAATGGCGCGTCCTTGCCGAGCAGCGACTGCGAGCGGATGATGAGATCCTTGATCGTCTTCATCATCGCATGGCCGATATGGATGTCGCCATTGGCGTAGGGCGGGCCGTCGTGGAGGATGAAGCGCTCGCGCCCTGCGCGCGCCCGGCGGATCTGACCGTACAGGTCGCTCTCGCGCCAGCGCGCGAGGATCGCCGGCTCCTTCTGCGAGAGGCCGGCCTTCATCGGGAAGTCCGTCTTCGGCAAGAAGACGGTGTCTCTGTAATCGGGTCTTTCGGACATTGGCGGCGGACTTAGGCGAGCGCGCCCGCTGCGGCAAGGCGGGTGCGGGCGACGGCGGCGTCCGAGGCGATCTGAGCCTTGAGGTCCTCGATGGAGTCGAACATTGCCTCGTCGCGGATGAAGGAGAGGAGCTCCACCTCGACCGTCTGCCCGTAAAGGTCGCCGTCGAAGTCGAAGAAGAAGGGCTCGAGCAATTCCCTGGGCGGATCGAACATCGGCCGCGTGCCCAGATTGGCGACGCCGTCCAGCATGTGATCCCCCTGAATCCGGCCCCGCACCGCGTAAACGCCGAAGCGCGGCCGCAGATAGGGGCCGAGCGGGAGGTTGGCGGTCGGATAGCCGAGCTCGCGCCCTCTCTCGTCGCCATGCTCGACCACGGCCTCGATCGCGAAGGGGCGGGTGAGCAGGCGGGCCGCGGTCTCGCAATCGCCGGCCTCGAGCGCCTCGCGGATCCGGCTCGACGAGACCGGCTCGCCGTCCTCGGCGACCGGCGCCACCGCGTCGACGGAGATGCGGTTGGCCCGGCCCAGAATTTTCAGCACCTCGACGTCGCCGCCGCGGCCCTTGCCGAAGGTGAAATCCTCGCCGGTGACGACGCCGGCCGCGCCGACCCGGCTGACCAGATAGTCGGTGACGAAATCGGGGGCCGTGACCGAGGCGAGCTCGGCCCCGAAATGGAAGACCAGCATCGCATCCGCCCCCGCCTCCCCGAACAGGCGCTCGCGCTGGTCCAGGGTGGTGAGCCGAAAGGGCGGCAGATCGGGCTTGAAATGGCGGACGGGGTGGGGATCGAAGGTCGCGACCAAAGCCGGCCGCCCCTCGGCATGGGCGCGCGAGACCGCGCGGCCCACCACCGCCTGGTGGCCCTTGTGGAATCCGTCGAAATTGCCGAGCGCGACGATGCCGCCGCGCAATCGCTCCGGAACCGCCGAGCTCCCGTCAAGGCGCTCCATGCGCGCCGCTATAGGTAATCGCGGCGGGAGGGACAACGCAGGGTGCGCGGTCCTTCACGCCCTCGGAGTCATCCTGACGAAAGTCAGGATCCATGGATACGGCATCTGCGAGCTGGACCAGGCTGTGTTCATGGATTCCGGATCAAGTCCGGAATGACGAAAAGGGGTGCGGGATCGCTATTGCGCCACTTCGCTAGGCGCGGAGCCCCCGCCGCCAGGCGTCGAGGCTGATCCGGCCCGGCCCGCGCCCGGCGATGGCGAGCAGGCCGCCGGCGACGGCCAGATTCTTGATGAAGACGATCCAGTTGAAATGGCCGGCGGGCGCCGGCGCCTCCCAGTGCAGGTGGAAGAAGAGGTCGGCGAGCAGGCAGAAGCCCGCGAGCAGGAAGGCGGCGATCCGCGTACGCCAGCCGATGGCGAGGACGAGGCCGCCGCCGAGCTGGGTCAGGATCACGAGCGGCAGCAGCGCGCCGGGCACGCCGGCCGCCGCCATGTAGGAGGTCCAGCCGCCGCCGTCCGGCGCGCCCAGCCCCACCGCGTCGATGAGCTGGCGCCCGCCCCAATAGGCGAAGGTCAGGCCGATCAGGGCCCGTCCGGCAAAGTCGAGTGCATCCTCCCTGGTCATATCGCACGCCTCCCTCGCCGGGAGAGGGGATCAATCGCCGCCGCCCGGCCAGCCGCCTTCGGCCAAGCGGGCGATAATTTCGACCAGGCTCAGCGCCGCGCGAGCGTGACGAAGCTGTAGGCCGGAGCGCCGTCCGCCGCCGGGCGGTCCTCGCGCGCGGTCTCGCGCCAGCGTGCGGGGTCGAAGGGCGCGAGGATCGCGCCGCCCGCGGGCGCGCAATGGACCTCGGTCAGCTCGATTCCGTCGGCCCGGTCCTCGAACAGGCGGAAGATTTCGGCGCCGCCGATCACCGCGATCTCGGGGGCGTCGCCGGCGAGCGCCAGCGCGCCTTCGGGCTCGTGCGCCACCTCGGCTCCCTCGGCGGACCAGCCCTGGTCCCGGGTCAGGACGATATGGCGGCGGCCGGGCAGCGGGGCGGGGAAGCTTTCGAAGGTCTTGCGGCCCATCACCATGGGCTTGCCCATCGTCATCTCCTTGAATCGCCTTTGCTCGCCCGGAATGCGCCAGGGGATGCGGCCGTCGGCGCCGATCACGCCATTGTCGGCGCGGGCGAGGAAGAAGATGATCCGGGCCATGCCCGCCCTATGCGGGGACGCGGGCGCCGTGCCAAGGGGCCGGCGGAGGCGGCGCCTTCAGCCGGCGCAGGCGGGCGCCGCCGCGGGCGCGGCGATCTCCGCCCGGTTGTGGACTCCGTCCAGCCGCAGGGTCGCGCCGGCCAGCGCGCGCGAGCCGAGATTGCCGCTGCCACGCGCCGGCGGCCAGCCGACCGTCGTCGCCTGGGGCAGGCGGACGCCGCCGATCGTCACCGGGGCGGCCAGCGGCGCTTCCATCACCGCGAATTCGCCGAAGCTGGTCCGCGCCCGGCCCCGCTCCACCGGCGGGCCGGCCAGCGGCAAGGCCCGCGCCGCCGCTTCCTCGAGGAACAGGCCGGAGACGCCGTTGCCTGTGTCCAGATCGACGGTGAAGCTGTGCCCGGCGATCTCGATCGGGATCGAGGGGATGCGATTGTCGAAGCGCGCCGGCACGCCGCCGGTCACCGGATCACGGTTCAGCATGGCGATCCCGTGCGCATAATCGAGCGTCACGGTCAGCGGCCGCAGCATGTCGATGCCGATGATGCCGTCCAGGCCGATCGGCGTGCCGCCCAGGTCCGGCATGGCGAGCAGGCCCGCTCCGGAGAAGGTGATTCCGCCGACCGCGATCGGCCCGGCGCCGTAGATCGGGCGGGTCTCGATCGTGCCCCCGGGCGCGGGCGTGCGGGCCTCGCCCACGATTTGCAGGCCGAGCCGTTCCGCCAGCGCCCGCGAAATGCGGCCATGGCCGCCGGCGCCGGTTTCGATCGCGAACAGGAACGGGCCTTGGCCCCCGATCCGTACCTCGACGGCGGGAATATTGTTGACCAGCCGCATCGGCACGGCGGCGCAGTCGCCCGCGACCTGGACCGGCGGCGGCGCGACGCGGCGAACGACCTGCTGCTGCTGCTGCGGCGGCGGCGGCGGATCCTGCGCCGCGCCGGCCGTCGCGGCCAGGCCCAGCAGTCCCGAAGCTGCAAGGATCAGGCGCATGATCTCTCTCCCTCGTCGGCTGTGACTACGTTTGTAATCACAGCCTGAACGGTGAATGAACGATGCGGAAAAGCGGCCGGCGACGCGCGGGCTCGAGGCTAGACCGCCACCTCGGCCTTGATGTGCGGGTGCGGATCGTAGCCGATGATCTCGAAATCCTCGTAGCGATATGCATCGATCGCGGCCGGCCGGCGCAGCAGTTTGAGCTTCGGCAGCGGGCGCGGATCGCGCGCGAGCTGCTCCCGGGCCTGGTCGAGATGGTTCGCATAGAGATGGCAGTCGCCGCCGGTCCACACGAACACCCCCGGCTCCAGCCCGCATTGCTGGGCGAGCATGTGGGTCAGCAGGGCGTAGCTCGCGATGTTGAACGGCACGCCGAGGAAGACGTCGGCGCTGCGCTGGTAGAGCTGGAGGTTCAGCCGCCCGCCCGCGACCTGGGTCTGGAACAGGCAGTGGCAGGGCGCCAGCGCCATCAGATGGAGGTCGGCCGGGTTCCACGCCGTGACGATCTGGCGGCGCGAGGCGGGATCGCGCCGGATCAAGGCGATCAGCTCGGCGATCTGGTCGATCTCGCGACCGTCCGGCGCCTGCCAGCGGCGCCACTGCTTGCCGTAGACCGGGCCGAGATCGCCGCTCTCGTCGACCCATTCGTCCCAGATGCTGACCCTGTTCTCCTTGAGCCAGGAGACATTGGTGTCCCCCCGCAAGAACCAGAGCAGCTCGATCAGGATCGAGCGCAAATGCAGCTTCTTGGTGGTGAGCAGTGGAAAGCCGTCGGCCAGGTCGAACCGCATCTGGTGCCCGAACACCGAGAAGGTCCCCACCCCGGTTCGGTCCTGCTGCGGAACGCCCTTGTCGAGGATGGTCTGGAGGAGTTCGAGATAGGGCTGCATCGGTTCGATCTATGCCGCTTCGGGTGCGGCGTTTCCAATCGAAAATGGCGGGGTGGCGCGCTCTTGGTCCCTCTCCCGCTTGCGGGAGAGGGTTAGGGTGAGGGTCTTCTTCTTGTAAGGGATCTGGCGCAACAAAAGAAACAAGACCCTCATCCTCCCACCGCTGCGCGGCGGGCCCCTCCTTCTCCCGCAGGCGGGAGAAGGGAACTTGACCGTGCGTACCTCCTTTATGGAATGCAGGCCGGGATGTCCTGCGGCTCGGGCCGCGGGCCGCGGGCTTCGAACTGGGCGAAATAGGCTTCGCTGTCGGGCAGCCGCTCGAACCGGGTGAGGCCGAAGCCGAGCGCGTTGAACTCGCAGACCAGCAGGCGCTGCGGCGTCCCGTGGCGGTCGGTCGGGCGGTCGGCGTCGACGACGATGACCCGCCCGTCCGGCTTCAGCGCGCCGCGCAGGTTCCAGAGGAACTCGGAGGGGCGCGCGATCTCGTGATACATGTGGATCATGAAGATGCGGTCGAACGAGGCGGGCGGAAGCTGCGGATCGTTGGGCTGGCCGAGGCGGATCGCGACATTGTCGAGCCGGTCGCGCTGGATGCGCTGGCCGAGCGCGCGGATCACGTCCTGCGCGATGTCCTCGGCGAGGACCCGGCCCTTGGGCCCGACCAAAGGCGAGAGCCGCACCGTATAATAGCCGCCGCCCGCGCCGATGTCGGCGACCGACATGCGCTCGTGCACGTCGGCGAGGCGGGCGACGGTCGCGAACTCGCCGACCCGCTCGCGCGTGTCCTCGTCCAGATAGGAGGAGGAGACTGGGGAGACCGGCCGGTGCGGCTCGGGGAAGGGCGACGCCTTCTCCGCCGGCTGCCCGCAGCCGGCGAGCAGGAGCAGGGCGGCGGGAGCGGCCGCCCTAGTCCACATCTTCGACGTCCACCTTCTCGCCGGTGACGCGCTGGGAGAGCGCGGCGGCCATGAAGCGGTCGAGGTCGCCGTCGAGCACGTCGGAGGGCGAGGTCGAGGTCACGCCGGTGCGCAAATCCTTCACCAGCTGATAGGGCTGGAGCACGTAGGAGCGGATCTGGTGGCCCCAGCCGATGTCGGTCTTGGTCGCCGCGGTCGCGTTCGCCTCGGCCTCGCGGCGCTGGAGCTCGGCCTCGTAGAGCTTCGCCTTGAGCTGGTTCATCGCCTCGGCGCGGTTCTTGTGCTGCGAGCGCTGGTTCTGGCACTGGACGACGATCCCGGTCGGCAGATGGGTGATCCTGACCGCGGAATCCGTGGTGTTGATATGCTGCCCGCCCGCGCCCGAGGCGCGGTAGGTGTCGATCCTCAGGTCGCTCTCCGCGACCTCGATGTCGATATCCTCGTCCACCACCGGATAGACCCAGACCGAGGCGAAGCTGGTATGGCGCCGCGCCGAGCTGTCATAGGGGCTGATCCTGACCAGCCGGTGAACGCCGCTCTCGGTCTTGGCATAGCCATAGGCATTCTCGCCCTTGATCATCATCGTCGCCGACTTGATCCCGGCCTGCTCGCCCGCATGGAGGTCGATCAGCTCCACCTTCATGCCGTGGCGCTCGGCCCAGCGCGTGTACATGCGCTGCAGCATCTCGGCCCAGTCCTGGCTCTCGGTGCCGCCGGCGCCGGCATTGACCTCGACATAGGTGTCGTTGGCGTCGGCCTCGCCGGCGAGCAGGGCGGCGACCTTGTCCTTCTCCGCGCGCTCGGCGAGCTCGGCGAGCGCGGCGACCGCGTCGTCGACCATCGCCATATCGTCCTCGGCCTCGGCCATCTCCATCAGCTCGCGCGTGTCGGCGAGCTCCTTCTCGATCGCGCGGGTGGCGGCGATCGCCTCGTCGAGCCGCCGGCGCTCGCGCATCACCGCCTGCGCCGCCTTGGGATCGTCCCACAATTTCGGGTCCTCGACCTGCTGGTCGAGCTCGGCCAGCCGCTTCAGCGCCCGGTCCCAGTCGAGGAAGCGGCGCAGAAGGGCGAGGGCCGACCCGATCTGGTCGATGCTTGCTTGCGCTTCGGCGCGCATTCTAATCTCCGCTTGGCTGTGCTCCTGCGAAAGCAGGAGCCCAGAAGTCCTTGTTTCGACTGGATCCCCGCTTTCGCGGGGACACGGTCCGCACTTGATGCGGACCTAGTAAATCCCGCCCTGTCTTTGCAAGAAGTCGCTGTCGCGCCGGTCGGCGGCGGGAGCGGCGGGGCGGACCTGGCGCACGGCGGCGGCGAGGTCGATGGTGTCGCGCCCGGTGGTCCGCCTGGGCTCGCTCTCGGGCTTGAACGCCTCCCAGATCACCGCCGCGTGCGGGTCGTTGTCGCTGGGCCAGATTCCGAAGGCGCGCTGGCCCGAGGCGCGGTCGATCGCGACCATGCGGATGCCCTGCGGCGCGCGGAACGGGAGCACCGGCATGCCCGCGAAGGCGGTCCGCGCGAACTGGCGGAAGATCGGCGCGGCGAGCGTGCCGCCCTGGGCGTAGCCGCCCATCGGCCGCGGCCGGTCGAACCCCATATAGACGCCGGCGACGACCTGCTGCGAGCCGCCGACGAACCAGACGTTGGTCGGGCCCGAGGTCGTCCCGGTCTTGCCGAACAAGGGCCGGCCGAGATCGCGCAGGATGGTCGCGGTGCCGCGCTGGACGACGCCTTCGAGGATGTGGACGATCTGGAACGCGGTCATCGGATCGACGACCTGGCGGGTCCTCAGCGGCGGCCGCGGCATCGGCCGGCCGTTCCAGTCCGGCGCGTTGCAGCCGTCGCAGGGCCGCGTGTCGGCGCGCCAGATGACGTGGCCGTTGCGGTCCTGGATATAGTCGATCAGGCTCTGGTTCAGCGCGCGGCCCTGGTTGGCGAAGGTCGAGAAGGCGTTGACCATCCGCGCCACCGTGGTGTCGCCGGCGCCGAGCGCGATCGCGAGGAA
>Ga0070686_100000635_pt1 | contig 20491 bp, 24 predicted proteins | sample KBSS23LmetaG_FD_65654 | JGI IMG/M metagenome (GOLD analysis project Ga0070686, IMG submission 65654) | Switchgrass rhizosphere microbial communities from Kellogg Biological Station, Michigan, USA - KBS S2-3L metaG | ecosystem: Host-associated > Plants > Roots > Rhizosphere ... | reverse complement strand
GGCCTGGTGCCCAGGGGATTGCCGGGCCAGATCTACGATCTATTCTTGCCTCTGCGGAAATCGCACCGGCGTTGCGCATGACAGTCCATACGCTGGAGCCGGCTTGCCGACGTTCCCGGCGGATGCGCGATGCGCAGCGCTCGGCGCGGGACCACGGCGGCGGGGCGGGGGTACGCATCCCCCGCCCCGCCGTTGCGCTGGGGCGGCGCGCGCGCGAGTTTTGCGCGCCTGGGCGGCCGGGGGAACGGCCGCCCGTGACCGATCCTGCTCCAACCACGCTCCAGCAACGCAGATGCGCTCCAACCTCAACCGATTCGCACTGGTGGCCGCGTGCGCGGCGGCCACCCTGGCGGCCTCGCAGTGCACCTCGTCGCGCAACGGGCAGCGTTCCGGCGAAGCGGCGCCCCTGGCCATGCCGGTCGACACCGCGTGGACCACGCAGTCGAGCCCCGAGCACATCGCCGCGTGGGCCCAGCGGCGCTGCGGGCACCGGCAGGAGTGCCTGGAGCAGGCGCTGATCAGCGTGATCACCCCCGCCGGCGTGGACAAGGCGATGGGCGCGCTGAAGATCCTGGCCGACCGCGACCCCGAGGTGGCGCGCGAGGGGCACGTCTACGCGCACGGCATCGGCATCGCCGCCTACCACGACCCCCAGACGGTGGGCGAGCAGTTCGGCAAGTGCACCACCGACTTCCAGTCGGGGTGCTACCACGGCGTGATCCAGGGCTACTTCGCCGACGCGCGCGGCGGCGAGGGGGGCATCAGCAAGGCCAAGCTCGACGGGCTGTGCACCCCCTACCGCAGCGCCGAGAAGCGCTGGCTGCAGTTCCAGTGCGCCCACGGCATCGGCCACGGGCTGATGGCGGTGGAGGCGCACGACCTGCTGCGCTCGCTCGACTCGTGCGACCTGCTGGGCAGCGACTTCGAGAAGCAGGCGTGCTGGGGCGGCGCGTTCATGGAGAACGTGGTGAACGCCACCCACCCCCACCACACCGCGGTCACCCGCGTGGCCGGCGTGGCCGAGCCCGCCGCCGGGGGCGCGGAGGGGCACGAGGGGCACGACATGGCGGGGATGGACCACGGCGCGCATGCCGCCGGGCACGACTCGGCGTCGGCCGGCGCGCACGCGGGGCACGGCGTGGCGCCCGCGGCCGCCACGAGCGCGCAGGCGGCGGCAGGCGGGCACGAGGGACACGACATGGCGGGGATGGACCACGGCGCCATGGGGCACGACGCGATGGGGCACGACGGCGGCGCGACGGCCTTCAAGGCGCTGGACGACAACGACCCGCTCTACCCCTGCACGGTGGTCAAGGCGCAGCATCGCCCGTCGTGCTACCTGATGCAGACCTCGGCGATCCTCTTCCGCAACGGGGGCGACTTCAAGGACGCCGCGGCCAAGTGCCAGATGGCGCCCGCCGAGCTGCAGCGCACCTGCTTCATCAGCCTGGGGCGCGACGCCAACTCGTACGCGCGCGGCAGCCGCGAGCGCGCGGTGGCCTACTGCGGGCAGGCGCCCGCCGTGGGCCAGCCGTACTGCATCGTGGGCGTGGTGAAGAACGTGGTGGACGTGACGGCCGACTATCGCGACGGGCTGAGCTTCTGCCGGCTGGTGCCCGACAACAGCAAGCCGGCCTGCTACTTCGCGGTGGGCCAGCAGGTGGCGATCCTCGATGCCACGCGCGAGGGCCGCGAGCGCGCCTGCACCGGCGCCGCGCAGGGCTTCGTGGCCGAGTGCCGCCGCGGCGCCAACCTCCCGCTGGTCGCCACCGACTGACCGTTCGGCAGGACGGGCCGACGGCAGGAACGGTCGACGCCAGCCCCTCTCCCGCAGCCGGGAGAGGGGCTGGGTCTTTGTGGGAGCCTGCGATGGGCTTCTCCTCATCTCCGCCTCCTGCTTCATCTTACCTTGGCAGGTCGTTTGGCACGGAGGTTGCTTTCTTCCCTGGCGAACGCGGCGGAGGAAAGCGATGCGGACGGTGCGCGACACGGATGGGCGGAGCTGGAGGATCTGGCACGTGATGCCGCAAAGCGCGGTCCTGGTGCAGACCTCGCCGGAGATGGGACGGGGCTGGCTCTGCTTCGAAAGCGACGGCGACAAGCGGCGTTTGGTGGAGCCGCCCGAGAGGTGGGCCACGATGAGGGACGAACAGCTGCTCGCGCTGATGAAGCGCGCGGCCGAGGTGAAGAAGTTGGGGGCTTGAGGATGGGGATGGGACCGGTTGGGGGACCGGGGTGAGTGACGGATGGGGGAGTGGTACGATGGGTGGGAAGTGGAAGTCCGGTTGAGGGGCCGGACGACCAGGCAGGTTTGTGAGGGGGTGGGTGAGGACGGAAATCCGGTTGAGGGGCCGGACGACCAGGCAGGTTCGGTGAGGGGGTGGGTGAGGACGGAAGTCCGGTTGAGGGGCCGGACGACCAAACAGGATCGGTGGGAGTGGGGGAAGTACCGGAAGTCTGGTTGGGGGACCGGGCGACCGGGTGAGGAATGGGTGAGTGGGGTGAAAGCGGCGGACCGGGTTTCCCGGGCCGCCGCTTTCGCTTGCCCCCGATTCGCGGTATAGCTTTCCTCTCCGATTTCGCCGATGACGACCGTCCCGTTCCCTCCGCCAGCCATGCCCGACATCGAAGAAGCCATCCGCATCGCCACAGAGGCGCACCGGGGGCAGAAGGACCGCGCCGGCGCGCCCTACATCCTCCACCCGCTGCGCCTGCTGTTCCGCGTGCAGACCGACGCCGAGCGCATGGCGGCCGTGCTGCACGACGTGGTGGAAGACAGCGCGTGGACGCTGGACGACCTGCGCGCCCGCGGCTTCCCCGACGAGGTGGTGAGCGCGGTGGACCACCTCACCCGCCGCGAGGGCGAGAGCTACGAGCAGTTCGTGGAGCGCGCCGCCCTGCACCCGGTGGCCCGCCGCGTGAAGCTGGCCGACCTCGAGGACAACCTGGACGTGCGCCGCATCGGCCACGTGGGCGAGGGCGACACCGAACGCCTCAACCGCTACCTCCACGCCTGGCGCCGCCTCACCGCGGCATGAGCGCAAGGCGGACGCCGGGGGGTCGGTCGTGCGGCGGACCGGTCCCCTTCATCCCGACTTCATCTCCCACCGAGGTGGATCGCCAGGAGTGGCCGCATCATCCCTGAGGCGGAAAGGATGATGATTTCAGGCGGGAATCGGCGTATTTCTTGCAAATCATTTGCTGATTCCCCTGCCTCACGTCTCCCGGAGAACCCGTATGCAGCGCACGCTCCTGCGCCTGTTGGTGATCGCCCTGACGGTGTTCCTGCCCGGCTGCCTGGTGGTAACCTGCGGCCCCTGAAGCACTTCAGGCACGCGGCACCGGCGCCTCGCAAGGTGGGAGCGGGCGCGGCGGAGGGCACGGCACGGGCAAAACGAAACGGCGGCGCATCCCCCCTGCGGGATGCGCCGCCGACTGCATTCTGCCCCGACCGTCGCACCACGCTGGTGCGCCGCGCTCGCTACCGTGCCACGCGGATCACGTTGTCGCGCAGGTTCCAGGTGAGCGTCTCGCCGCCCTGCACCGCGATGGGGGGCGAGGTGATGGCCGAGCCCAGCTGCCGCACGGCCGAGAAGCGGTAGCGCCCGGCCAGGGTGCCCGAAGTGAGCCGCAGCGTTCCCGGCCGTCCCGGGCTGAGCGACCCCACCAGCCGCCGCGAGCCCGCGTCGGAGAAGGCGTAGACGGTGAACGCCGTGGGGAGCGGCACGTTGTTCTCCACCTCGATCAGCACGGTCTCGCCGCGCGACCCGCGGCCCAGCGTGCGGCACCCCTGCGCCAGCGGCAGCACACCCGCGAGCACGACCAGCATCAGCATGCGAAAGCGGCGCATCACGGCCTCCGGGTGGGCGAGGGGGAATCAGGTTGTTCTCGGCAAACGATGCGCGTGCGGCGGCGCCGTCCGCCGGTCACGCTTCGGCTGGCGGCGGCTCGCCCTCGGGCCCGGCGCCGGCATCCCCATCCGTGGCATCTTCGGGGCCGCCGGCAGTCGCACCGGCCTCGCCGTCTTCGTCGCCCGAGGGCTCGGGGAAGAGGAGCGAGCCCAGCGTGTCCAGCAGCTCCTCGCGGCCGGTGCCCTTGGGCGCCGAGAAGGCGATGGCCTGCTCGGGGTCGATCCCCAGTGTCTTCACCGCCTTGGCGAAGGCCTTCTCGCCCTCCAGCTTGCCCAGCTTGTCGGCCTTGGTGAAGGCGAAGAGCGTGGGCACGCCCAGCTCGGCCAGGTAGTCCACGCTCTTGAGGTCGTCGGCCGTGGGGCCGGTGCGCAGGTCGATCAGCTGCACCACGCCGGCCAGCTCGGTGCTGCGCGACAGGAAGCCGTGGATCAGCGGCTGCCACTTGTCGCGCAGCTCGCGCGGCACCTTGGCGTAGCCGTAGCCCGGCAGGTCCACCAGGATGAAGTCGGCCGGCTCGGCGCGCACCAGGTAGAAGTTGATCTCCTGCGTCTTCCCCGGCTGCGCGCTCACGCGGGCGATGGCCGTGCGCGTGCGCCCCAGCAGCCGGTTGATCAGCGACGACTTGCCCACGTTGGAGCGCCCCGAGAACGCCACCTGCGGCATCCCCCTGGTCGATTCGGGCTGCGCCTGGCCGATCTGCCCGATGGCGCCGGCGAAATCCACGGACTTGATCCGCAAGGGAGTTACGAAAGTACGAGGTGCGAGAGTACGAGAGTACGGCGTGCGTACGGACCGACCACGGGAAGAGGTTCGCACGCGGCGGCGGGCGGCGCAAGGCGGGCGGGGGGTGAACGTGAAGCGGGGCGCCTACCGTCGGGGCGCCCCGCTCATCGCTCTCCGTCGTCCTCCCGGTCGAGCAGCGTTCGTATCCAGTCGGGGAGCGGGCCCTGGTCGCTGTAGGCCCGCGCCACCGCCTGCAGCACGCGGCCGTAGGCCTTCGCCCGGTCGTCGTCGTCCAGGATGCCGCCCACCAGGAACTCCAGCGCGCCCGAGGCGGTGCCGGGGTCCTGCTCCACCAGGTCGCGCGTGACGCGCACGTACCACTCGCGGAGGTTGCGCAGCGTCTTGGCGCGCAGCTCCGTCTCCTTGCCCAGCACGAAGCCGTTCAGCCAGCTCACGGCCATCCCCATCTCGCCCGCCACCTTGCGCAGCGACGAGCGGGCCACGGCGCGCTGGGCGGCGTAGCGGATGGCCTGCACGGTGGGGCCGCGGGGCGTCAGCACCGGGCCGGCCCCATCGGCCACAGCGGCCGTTCTCTTTGTACACTACGGGGTAGATTACACTCGAAAGACTACGTTGCCGTGCGCGCTTCAACAAGAGCGCTCCCAAGCGCCCATCGTTTACTCTGTACACCTGTACGCCCGATCTCCGCGCGGCTGCTGGTAAAAACGTGCATGAACATGGACAGCATCAAGCGAACGATTCTGCTGATTTCAGTCCCGCTCAGCGGTTGCTCGACCGGCCAGCGCCTGAACAGACCGCTCCTTTGGTCATTTCACCGTGGTTCGACACCGCTCGTGCGGGCACCATTCTGGTCGTGGCCCGTTCGGCCTCTTACGGAGCCCAAGAGGACATGGAGAAAACCATCCGTGTCCACCCGCCGCCTCCGTGAGAAACCCGGCGGAGCCGCATTCCCATCAATGCCCGAGTGTCGGGTATGACGCCGCGATCGCTCGCGGCATCCGTCACCCCTGGCTGAAGCGCACGCGCGAGCGTTCGCGGGCCCGTTCGGCCTCCACGGCGCGGTCCTTGGGGCGCGCGGTGGTGGCGAGCGAATCGAGGAGCGTGCGGGCGGCGGCGGCCACGTCGCCCACCGCCTGGTCGAACGCCGCCTGGTTCGCCTGCGACGGCCTGGTGAAGCCGCTAAGCTTGCGCACGAACTGCAGCGCCGCGTCGTGGATCTCGGCATCGGTGGCCGGCGGGTCGAAGTTGAAGAGCGTCTTGATGTTGCGGCACATGGCACGTCTCGGGTCCAGGTTCCTTGAGGTCGGCGGAAGACGACGACGCGGCGGCGTCAGGCGTCGGCGCAGGCGCGGGCGCGCGACAGCAGCAGCTCGCGCTCGCGCAGGTTCTGCGTGAGCCCGGCGGCGCGCGCGAACTCGGCGCGCGCCTCGCGGCGGCGGCCCAGCTTGTTCAGCAGGTCGCCGCGCACGCTGGGGAGGAGGTGATACGCCTTGAGCGACGGCTCGGCGGCGAGCGCGTCCACCAGCGCCAGCCCGGCGGCGGGGCCGAACGCCATCGACACCGCCACCGCGCGGTTCAGCTCCACCACCGGCGACGGCGCCACGCGGCCCAGCGCGTCGTAGAGCGCCGCGATGCGCGCCCAGTCGGTGTCGCCCGCGGTGCGGGCACGCGCGTGGCAGGCGGCGATGGCGGCCTGCAGGGCGTAGGGCCCCTGCGCGCCGCCGAGAAACTCGGCCCGCTGCAGCCCCGCCAGCCCGCGGCGGATGAGGAGCTGGTCCCACCGGGCGCGGTCCTGGTCGAGGAGCAGCACCGGCTCGCCCCGCGGCCCCACGCGGGCACGGAGGCGGCTCGCCTGGATCTCCATCAGCGCCACCAGCCCGTGCACCTCGGGCTCGGCGGGCACCAGGCCGGCCAGGATGCGGCCCAGGCGCAGCGCGTCCTCGCACAGCGCCGGCCGCGTCCAGTCGTCGCCCGCCGTGGCCGAGTAGCCCTCGTTGAACACCAGGTAGATGACCGCGAGCACGGAGGAGAGGCGGGCCGCGAACTCGGCGCCGCGCGGCACCTCGAAGGGTACGCGCGCCTCGGCCAGGGTGCGCTTGGCGCGCACGATCCGCTGGGCGATGGTGGGCACGGGCACCAGGAACGCCCGCGCGATCTCCTCGGTGGTCAGCCCGCCCAGCAGGCGCAGGGTGAGCGCCACGCGGGCCTCGGTGGCCAGCACCGGGTGGCAGCAGGTGAAGATGAGGCGCAGCAGGTCGTCGCCCACGTGGTCGTCGATCTGCTCGTCCAGGTCGGGCACGGCGCTTTCCATCTGGGCCTCCAGCTCCACGGCCAGCTGCCCGTGCTTGCGCTCGAGCATCTTGTCGCGGCGCAGGGTGTCGATGGCGCGGCGCTTGGCGGTGGCCATCAGCCAGGCACCGGGGTTGTCGGGCACGCCGGCCTGCGGCCAGCGCTCGAGCGCGGCCACCAGCGCGTCCTGCGCGAGGTCTTCGGCGAGCCCCACGTCGCCCACCATCCGTGCGAGCCCGGCGATCAGCTTCGCCGACTCGATCCTCCACACCGCGTCGATCGCGCGGTGCGCATCCGCCGCCGTTGCCGTCGCCACCATCAACCCGTTCCCCACGTCCGTTCGAGCGGGACGCGCCACCGGCTTCGGGCGGGCCGATGGACGTCCATCGGCCGCGGCAGGGCCGGGCGCGGGCGCCGCCAGCCCCCCATGGGCCCACGGCGCGTCCCTATTCTACCGCTCTTGCAGCCGATGGAGAACGGGCTTGACGTCGATCACGGGCGTCCCGTCGATCGCTTCCAGCCCCAGCACGCCGAGCTCCGCCACTCCGCTCACTTCGGCGATCGTCACCCGGTGGATGCCGACGGGGTTGGGCCGGTCGGCCGAGCGGGTGCTGAACACGCCGCGCAGCGGGGCGGCCGGGTCGTCGCGGGGATGCACGCTGAGCGTGCCGCGGTCGGCGCGGTGGAGCCAGGTGAGCACCAGGATCTCGTCCCCCGCCGCGAGGTCGCGCAGCCCCTCGGCGAACGCGGGGTCGAACACCAGCCGCGCTTCGGGCGCGCCCTCGTCACCCTGCTTGGGCGCCCGCGCCGGGTCCACCAGCGGCGAGCGCACGTGGCCGATGGGCGTGAGCGTGAACACCGGATCGGGCATCCTCCGCTCAGCCGCGCAGGGGGACGAGCGCGCGCAGCCGCGGCTCGCGCAGGTACAGCCCCGCCCACACCAGCACGCCCACGTACACGGGGAAGAGGACATGGCTGGCCAGCGGGTTGCCCACGCGCACGTGCGTGGCCACCGCGCCGCCCAGGTAGCCGGTGAGCAGGATGGCGCCCAGGACCGAGGTGCGCGGCACCACGTAGGCCGCGATGCAGGCCAGCTGCAGCACGCCGATGGTGGGCGCCAGGTCGAGGGGGTAGCCCAGGCTCCGCATCGACTCCGCCACCGGCGCGGGGTTCACCAGCTTCATCACGGCGTCGAAGAGGAGGAAGAGCACGGGGAGCGCGGTGACGGCCAGCCCGGCCCAGGAGCGCCTCGCGGTGGCGGGCGCCGCGGCCGTGTCGTGCCGCCCGGCGTGGATGATCGGGTTCTGCTGCGCGATCGTCTGCATCGGTCGTTCTCCGGGTGGGAAGAGGTGGAGCGGGCCGGCCGGATCCGCCGCGCCGCTCCGGCTGCGTGCGTGCTACGACTGCTGGCGCGATGGCCCCATCTCCATCAACGGGCGGATCTCGAGCTCGCCCTCGTACTGCGGGCGCAGAACGTCGGCGTGGAGCTGCATGTACTGCCGGCCCAGCGCGATGGCCTCTTCGCGCGAACTGGCACGGAGGATCGCGTAGCCGGCGATCAGCTCCTTGGCCTCGGTGAAGGGCCCGTCGGTGACCATGGTCGTGCCGCCGCCCACGTTCACACGCGCGCCCTGCGAGCTGGGCAGCAGCCCACCGGCCTCGAGCAGCACCCCGGCGTTCACCATCTCCGCGCTGTGCTTGGCGATCGCGTCCATGAGCTCGGCCGGCGGCATCCTCCCTGCCTCCGAATCAGCGTTGGCCTTCACCATCATCATGTACCGCATCGTCTTCATCTCCACCGTTGGATTTTGCGCCGGCCACCGACGGGTGTGCGGGCCGGCTCCACCATCACGACGATCGACGGATCTCCAGATCGACACGCCGCCGGCCGCTCGTCGTCGTGGACCGCCATGGGGACGAGGCATGTCTCGTCCGGCGGGGCGATGCGCCGCGCGGACGGCATGCACAAGCGCGATGTCGGGCTCTGCCGGACTCGCATGCTCGCCCCTACGAACCGCAAAGCGCGGGCGGGTGGCGGCGCGTGTGTGTCGCCCCGCTCGCGGTTGACCCCGCCCAGCGCGGGCGGGCGGCGTGTCAGTCGCCCCGCTCGCAGTTGACCATCCACGGCGTGCCGAAGCGGTCGGTGAGCATGCCGAAGCGACCGGCCCAGAAGGTCTTCTGCAGCGGCATGGTCACCGCGCCGCCCTCGGCCAGCCCGGCGAACACGCGCTCGGCGTCTTCGGGCTCGTCCACGTGGATCGACACGGCGAAGCCCTGCGCCTTCGTGGCGTACTGCGGGGGATAGTCCGAGCCCATCAGCACCTGGCCGTCCACCTCCAGCCGCACGTGCATCACCCGGTCGTGCCACTCGGGCGGCGTCTGGTCACGCATGGGCGAGTCGCCGTGCGTCTGCATGAACGTGATGCTTCCGCCCAGCACGTCCTCGTAGAAGCGGAAAGCCTCGGCGCACTGGCCGTCGAAGTTGAGGTATGCGTTGATCTTCATGGTGCACTCCGTCGCGAACGGTGATGGGGTGGCCAGCAGGCGGTACAGCATAAGGGCAGCTCCCAATCCGGTGATCGTGAGCATGGGAACGCTTTCAACGATGCGGAACGCGACGGCGTGGCCGGCCCGCTTCGTTCGATGGATCCGGCCTGGGCGCCCGCGCCCGCCACCCGGCGGGCCGGGGGCGGACGGCGGGTCGCAGCGCCGGGTCAGGACTGGGCGGCCAGCTCGGCGCGGAGGCGGTCTTCCTGCTCGCGCAGCTCGGGGGTGAACTCGGGGCCGAAGTCCTCGGCCTCGAACACTTGGCGGATCTCGATCTCGCTCTCCTTGCCCTCGCCGGCGGGGTTGGGGCAGCGCTTGACCCACTCGATGGCCTCTTCGCGCGACTTCACCTGGATCAGCCAGAACCCGGCGATCAGCTCCTCGGTCGCGGAGAAGGGACCGTCCACCACGGTGCGCTGGCTCCCGGAGAACTTCACGCGGGCGCCCTTGGAGCTGGGGTGCAGCCCCTCGCCGGCCAGCAGCACGCCGGCCTTCACCAGCTCCTCGTTGTACTGCCCCATCGCGGCGAGGTCGGCCTCGGTCGGCATCACGCCCGCTTCGGAGTCGGCATTGGCCTTGACGATGAGCATGAAACGCATGGTGGTGTCTCCGGTTCCGGGTTCTGGATGTGGAGCCTTGCCGTCGCGGCCGGCTCTTCCTGCTCTCTGCACAGGCGACGAACGATGGACCGCGAAATCGACACGGGAGAGTGATTCGGGGTGAAATCGATTGAAATAGGCCGTAGAATGAAACAGTGGGAGGTCTGCACCGGCGGCTGAAGCCGCAGCAACAACTACGAGACGCCTCGCAAACTGCGCGAGGCTGTTCCGTGCGAACGGATGGTCCAGCGCGGGATGCCGAGGATTGCACAAACAAGCAAGTGCGCCGGATCCGCAGCTGTCCGGCGCACTCGCGCACCTCTTGCTCCGCGCCGCCGCCGACACGGTCTAGATCAGCGTGGGCTCCATGAAGTAGTCGAAGCCCGTCTCGGAGCTGCGCCAGGCGCGGATGCGGTAGATGCGGCCGGGGGCGTCGGGCTCCAGGCGCACCCACTGGTCGGCGCCGTGCCAGAAGTGGCGCTCGCCGGTGAGCAATTCCTCCACCTCCCACGGGTCGCCCCAGCCGATCCCCATGTCGCCCAGCGGGAAGTGCAGCATGGTCTCGTGCGCCTGGAACGGGTCCAGGTTCACGGCCACGAACACCATGCTGGTGCGATCTTCCGTCATCTTCCCGTAGAAGAGGACGTCGTCGCTGTCGGCGGCGTAGAAGCGCAGGTTGTCGTACTCGTGCAGCGCCGGGTTCTGCCGCCGCACCAGGTTGAGCCGCGTGACCAGCGGGCGGATGTTGCCCGGGCGGTCCCAGTCCCAGGCCCGGATCTCGTACTTCTCGCTGTCGAGGTACTCTTCCTTCCCCGGCGCCAGCACCTGGTTCTCGCACAGCTCGAAGCCGCTGTAGATGCCGTAGACCGACGACAGGGTGGCCGCCAGGATCGCGCGGATCATGAACGCCGGCCGGCCGCCCCGCTGCAGGAACTCGGGGAGGATGTCGGGCGTGTTGGGGAACAGGTTCGCGCGGTAGTACTCCTGCATCCCCGACTGGGTGAGCTCGGTGAAGTACTCCACCAGCTCGCCCTTGAAGTTGCGCCAGGTGAAGTAGCTGTAGCTCTGCGTGAACCCCGCCTTGGCCAGCACCTTCATCATCTTGGGGCGGGTGAACGCCTCGGCCAGGAAGATGGTGTCGGGGTGGTCGCGCTGCACCTCGCGGATCATCCACTCCCAGAACTGCACCGGCTTGGTGTGCGGGTTGTCCACGCGGAAGATCTTCACCCCCTGCGCCACCCAGTGCAGGATCACGTCACGCCACTCGCGCCACTGCGCCTCCCAGTCTTCCCCGTAGAAGTTGAGCGGGTAGATGTCCTGGTACTTCTTGGGCGGGTTCTCGGCGTACTTGATGGTGCCGTCGGGGCGCACGTAGAACCACCCGGGGTGCTCGGTGGCGTAGGGGTGGTCGGGCGACACCTGGATGGCGAAGTCGATGGCGATCTCCAGCCCGTGCTCGCGCGCGGCCTCCACCAGCGCGCGAAAGTCGTCCAGGGTGCCCAGCTCGGGGTGCACGTCGCGGTGGCCGCCCGCCTCGCCGCCGATGGCGTAGGGCGAGCCCGGCTGGTCTGCGCCCGCGCCCAGCGTGTTGTTCTTCCCCTTGCGGAACTGCAGGCCGATGGGGTGGATGGGCGGAAAGTACAGCACGTCGAAGCCCATCTCCTGCACGTAGGGCAGCTTGGCGATCACGTCGCGGAAGGTGCCGTGGCGCGCCGGGTCGTCGCTCATCGAGCGCGGGAACAGCTCGTACCACGCGGCGAAGCGCGCGGCCACGCGGTCCACCTGCACCGGCAGCAGCGGCGTGTACTCGGTGAGGTCGTCGCGCAGCGGGTTGGCGCTCATCAGCGCCAGGAGCCCGGGGTCGAGCGCGGCGGCCACGCGGTCGGCCAGCGTGCGGTCGCCGGCGCCCGCTTCGAGCGCGGCGGCCACGGCGTCGAACCCGGCCCCGGCGTGCAGGTGGGTGACCTCGCCGGTCTCGTCGCCCAGGATCTCCACCAGGAAGCGCTCGAGCTGGGCCGCGTCGTTCCCCTTCGCCCCCGCGGCGGCCGAGGCCACCAGCTGCGCGCCCTCGAACAGCTCCAGCACCACGTTCTGGCCGGCGTCGTACTTCTTGCGCAGGTCGCTCTGCCAGGTGCCGAACCAGTCGGTCCAGGCGACCACGGTGAAGTGCCAGCGGCCGATGCGGGTCACGGTGAACGAGCCCGTCCAGCGGTCGTTGTCCCAGAACTTCATCGGCGCCTCGTGCCACTGCGCCTCGTCTTCGTGGCGGTAGCGGATGGCGGCGGCGATTGCGTCGTGCCCCTCCTTGAAGATGTCGGCAAGCACCGTCACGGTGTCGCCGGTCTCGCGCTTCACGGGGTAGCGGCCGCAGTCCAGCTCCGGCTCCACGGCTTCGATCACGATCTTGCGGCTGGCGTCGATCTGCTCCGGCATCGGCGGTCCTGTGAGGGTGCGCTCTGGTGTGCGTGCGACACGCGCGGCGCGGCAAGCGCCGGGCCACGGGCGGCCCATCAACCTACGCGGAACGGATGACTTGGCGAGGAGCTGGGGAAGAAACGGATCTCTGGATCAGGGAAAGACTCGCCTCACGCAGAGCCAGCAGAGCAAGCAGCTGACAACGGGTTATCGGCTGAATGGTATCGGCATCCAATGTATGTCCAACCCATCATTGGGTTTGAAGTGCTACGCGGGGCGGTTTCAGTCTTGCCCAATCGGCGGGCCGGTGATTACCGTTCAGGTGCCGGCGCGGACCGATCCGCTCCGGTCCACCCATTTTCGTCGGATCTGTTCATACGCATGGCGCTTCGCACCTTTACGACCCGCGACGGCGTGACCTGGAACGTGTGGAACGTGGTTCCCACGCTGGCGCACAACACGCGCAAGCTCACGCTGGGCACGGGGATGTCGGACGGATGGCTGTGCTTCGAGGGCGGCGGCATCAAGCGCCGTATCATCCCCATCCCGTCCGACTGGGAAAGCTGGAGCGACGACGAGCTCGAGCGCGCGCTGGACGAGGCGCTGGCCGTGCAGGCGCGGGTGCACGACGCCGCTCCCGGGCAAGCCACCGACGCCCCTGCACCCTGATTCATCGCTCCGAACATCCCCCCGGCCCAAATTCCGCACGCTAGAGGTCTTGTAACGCCGAAGTGCGGAGGCATGCACCCCCGCACTCAGCACTCAGCACTCAGCACTCAGCACTCAGCACTCAGCACTCAGCACTCAGCACTCAGCACTCAGCACTCAGCACTCAGCACTCGGCACTCGGCACTCGGCAATCTCCGACAGTCTCACCCCACCAGCGCCGGCCGCAGCTCCTCCACCAGCTCGCTCACCGATGCGATGCGCGCGAAGCGCCCGCGCAGCGAGAACTCGGTGCCGCGCGCGATCTGCTCCACCGCCAGCTCCTCGCCCGTATCCGGGTGGACGATGGGGAAGGTGGCGGTGGCCTCCGTCACGAAATCCACGTCGTAGCCCAGGTCGCCGGCCAGGCGCGCGGTGGTTTCGCAGCACTGCTCGGTCTGGATGCCGGTGATGGCCAGCCGCCGCACGCCCAGCTCGGCCAACAGGTCGGCCAGGCGGGTGCTGGTGAAGGCGTTGCGCGTGCTCTTCAGCAGCAGCGGCTCGCCCGCGCGCCGCTCGAGGAATCCCTGCAGCTTGAGCCACGGGCTTCCCTCCTGGAACGCGCCGTCGCCGTCCGTATGCAGCACCCAGATCACCGGCAGCCCCGCCGCGCGGTACGCCTCCACCAGCCGGGACACGTTGGCCTCGAACGCGGGGTTGCTGCGCCGTGCCCAGCGCGCGGAGTCGGCCCTGAACGAGTCCTGCACGTCGATCACCAGCAGCGCCGACCGCTCGATCGGCTCCTTCGCCTTCGCTCCCATGGTCGTTCTCCGCGGTCACGGATGATGTGAATCGGTCCGACGCGACGGAAGGTAATCGGCCCGATCTGCACGCATGAGAGCAATTCAGGCCAACGCACAACCAGAACGGGACGGCGGTGGCCGCTCATTCACTGGACAGTCCGGTCATTCAGGCATACCTTTCAGCTTCGACGAAGGCATCGTTCACCTCCCGCACCATGACGCCCGAGGAGATCGCATGACGGGTAACCCGATCGAAATCTCCGATGAGCTGGAAGAGGAGCTTGCGCGCGTTGCCGCGCTTCGCGGACAGACCACGAGCCAGGTCGTCGAGCGTTTGCTCCGCGAGCACCTCGATGCTCCGCCGCGGGTCACCGACCCCGCCGAGATCGACTTGATTCGGGCGGAGGGCGCGGGGATGTGGATGGACCGCACCGACCTGCCCGACTTCGCCGCGCTGCGCGGCGGGTGGAACGAACGCCTGGCGCGGGATTTCAGCGATGAATGACGCCATCCTGGTCGATACCGACGTCATTGTCGATTACATGCGCGGCTACCCCGAGGCGGCGGTGTTCGTCCGCTCGCTCGGTGCCCGCGCCCACGTCTCGGTGATCACAATCGCGGAGCTCTATGCCGGCGCGCGCGAGGCAGAGATGAAGACTCTCGAGCGGGTGCTGTCCACCTTCGAGCAGCTTGCCGTTACGCCGCGGATCGCCGTGCGCGGCGGGCGTTTGAGCAACCAGTTCCGACGCAGCCACGGCCTTCAACTCGGAGACATCCTGATCGCGGCGACCGCGCAGGAACACTCGATCGAGCTGGCGACCCTCAACGTCAAACATTTTCCGATGCTGTCGGTAAAGCGGCCGTACGTGAAGACGTAGCCCGGAGCCACGAAACGCACGAACGGGGGCGACGCCAATGGCCTCGCCCCCGTTCTTCTCCCTCCACTCCGCTCCAGCCTGGGCCTACTCGCGCGGCGGGTCGCCCCACTGGTAGGGGAGCTGGTTGAAGAGGTAGCGCACCACCACGTCGATCTTGTTGGTGCGCAGGCGGTCGGTGCGCGCCACGACCTGCGTGGACAGGCCGTGGCGGTGCGCCTCCAGCGTCACCGTGCCCTCGGCGCCGCTATAGGTCACGTGGTGCCCCGACTCTTCCACGCGCGCCAGGTCGGCACGCTCGGTGAAGATCTCGTGCGCCTTCGCGAACACCTGCCGCGTGGGCAGCACCGTGCTGCGCTCGTAGTCTGACATCTGTCCATCCTCCCGGTGTATCGCCATACGGGGAACTCGGCCCCGGATCGTCTCACCCCAGCTTCGCCCGCAGCACCTCGCGCAAATCCGCGACCGGCTGCGCGCCCACCAGCAGCTCCGCGTTTGCCCCGCCGCCCGCCACCAGCGCGGGCACCGCGGCGATCCCCAGCCGGCGCGCCAGCGCCGCGTCGGCCGCCACGGCGCCGGCAAAGGTGTCCACGTCGAGCACCACGTGCGCCTCGGTGGGGTCGAGGCCCAGGCCGGCGGCCAGTTCCACCAGCACGTCCACCCGGCCGATGTCGCGGCCCTCGCCAAAGTACGCGGCGAACAGCGCCTCGCGCATCGGCCGCACCACGCCCTTGCCCGCCGCGAACTTCGCCAGCTCGTGCGCCTTGCGCGTGCGCGGAACGAGCGGCGGTGGCGCGAGCGGCGCGCCGAGCTCACCGGCCAGCGGCCGCGCAGCTTCCACGTCGCCCGACGATGGAGACGCGGGGAGCGGCGCGGGCGCGGGGTACAGCTCGTAGGCGGCGTAGCGCGGCGCCGCCAGCCCCTCGTCTTCCAGGCGGCGCAGGGCGGCCTCGGTGACGTGGCAGAACGGGCAGGTGAAATCGGAGAACACCACCACCGGCACGGCCGCCATGCGCCCCGCTTCCGCCTCCACAGGAAAGTGCTGGATGATGCGGCGCCCAATCTGACCCGCCGCGCGGGGGCACGCAAGCCGCCCGCGCGGCCCCGCACTTGCCGCGTGCGGCGGGCGGACGCGGTGGGATGCGTGAACGGGAGAGGGGATGATGGCGCAGGAGTGGACGCACCGGCTGGAGACGGTGAACGGGCTCGAGCTGCACTGGGTGGAAGCCGGCGAGGGGCCGCTGGTGCTGCTGCTGCACGGCTTCCCCGAGTTCTGGTACGGGTGGCGCCACCAGATCCCCGCGCTGGCCGCGGCCGGCTTTCGCGTGGCCGCCCCCGACCTGCGCGGCTACAACCTGTCCGCCAAGCCGAAGGGCGTGGCCAGCTACCGCGCCGGGGCGGTGATGGACGACGTGGCCGCGCTGATCGGCCACCTGGGCGCCGAGCGGGCGCACGTGGCCGGGCACGACTGGGGCGGCGTGATCGCGTGGCGGCTGGGGATGCGAAAGCCGGAGGTGGTGGACCGGCTGGTGATCGTCAACGCGCCGCACCCGGCGGTGTTCGGGCGCGAGCTGCGGCACCCGCGGCAGCTCCTGCGCTCGTGGTACGCCGGCTTCTTCCAGCTCCCGCTGATCCCCGAGGCGCTGATCCGCGCCAACGACTACGCGCTGCTGGAGCGCATCTTCCGCAACGGCCCGCGCCGCCCGGGTGCCTACACCGACGCCGACATCCGCCTGTACAAGGAGGCCGCGGCGCAGCCGGGCGCGCTCACAGCCATGCTCGACTACTACCGCGCCTTCGGCCGCGGGACAGCGAAGGGCGAGGGGGATGGGGAAGGCCCGGGCGGAGACGGCATCGTCCGTCGCCCCACGATGGTGATCTGGGGCGAGCAGGACACGGCGCTCACCACCCACAACCTGGACGGGCTGGAGCGTTACGTACCCGAGCTGCGCATCGAGCGCATCCCCGAAGCCAGCCACTGGGTCCCCGCCGACGTGCCCGAGCGGGTCAGCCGGCTGATGATCGAATTCTTCCGCGGCGCCGCGACGACGCCCGCGGCCGGGATTTGAGAGGGGAACGGGTGTTGCTCTGCGGGCGACGGACGGGGAGATGAGACGGGTGAGGCGGATTTCGCGTAGTGTCTGCGAATGAAGCTGCGGCTACGACGGTCCAGGGTCCGCCTTGGCGGACTCGACGGCGGAGGAATTCTTCGTGGGGGATGATGCGGTGGGGAGCGTTCCGATGGACGGTTTGATCGCGGTTCCGCCCGTTGCGCCGGCGCCGCCGCGGATCCGGCGCGAGCTGGCGCGGAAGGCGTTCCACGTATCGTCGGCGTCGCTGCCGCTGCTGGTGTGGGTGGCGCCGCGCTGGCTGGCGCTGGCGGTGCTGCTGCCCACCGCCGCGGTGGCGGTGACGGTGGACTGGACGCGGCTGCGCTACCGGGGCCCGCGCTACCTGTTCCTCCGCTACACCCGCCGCATGCTGCGCCACCACGAGCGCCGCCGCTTCGCCGGGGCCACCTACATGGCGGTGGCCTATGCCACGGCCGTGGTGCTGTTTCCCAAGCCCATCGCCGTAATGGCCATGCTCTTCAACGGCTTCGGCGACGCGGCGGCCGCGCTGGTGGGCAAGCGCTTCGGCCGGCACCGCACGCGGTGGGGGAAGAGCTGGGAGGGCTTCGCGGCCGGCCTGGCGGTGAACCTGGCCGTGGGCCTGGGCATCGGCGCGCTCAGCGGGGGCGTGCTTCCGGCGGCCGCCGCGGCCGCGGGCGGCACGGCGGCGGCGGTGCTCGAGTTCCTCGACCTGCCCATCGACGACAACGTGCGGGTGACGCTGGGCGGCGGCGGCGTGGCCTGGATCGTGGCGATGCTGCTGGCCTGACGGCGCCGTCTCACCCGTCGCATCCCACCTCCCGACCCGGCGGAGGAGCCGCGGGGCGTCGCCGGTGCGTTCCTCCGCGTCCTCCGCTCTCTCCGCTGCTCCGCGTTCACGCCGTGGGACGGTCTGTACTCCGGATGAACCCTCGATCAGCAGACCCGGTTTCCTTCGATCGCTGCCGGTGTTCCGACCGGGATTGAAATCGAAGCGGATGCCGGTTCGGCGCTCAGCGCTCGCAGCTGCCGCCCTGGGTGGAGCCGGCGAGCGCGCTCGCCACGCTGTCCACGCTGCAGGCCACGCTGTGCAGCACGCTGCGGTCGGAGCCGCCAGCCAGCCCGGCCAGCGCCAGGGTGCCGAGGATGATGGTCATGCGCACGATCTTCATGGTCCGCTCTCCGTGTAGTCGGTCGTTTTCCGCATCTTGCCACCACGTGATAAGGCGAGCTTCGCGCCACGCGGGGCCAATCGTCTCAAGTCCTACATCCGCAGATACTTAGGCCTCGCCCAGCCTGCTCCGCCGGTCCCCCCCGTCCGTCCATCCTTGCGACTCCACGCCTGCCGCCGAACCAGATTTTCCGCGCCGCGCCTCGCTGTCCGGAGATTTGTCACCGTTGCGGACAGCGTACGGAAACTCGACAGCGCTACTTCAGCCGGGCGATCATCCAGCGCGTGCTCTCCACGCTGGCGCTGAGCGACACGGTGCCGCCGCTGCCGCCGTCCTTGACCCGCACGAAGAAGCTGCTCCCGGCGGTGCGCGCCACCTGGTAGGCGAAGGCGTGGCCCGGCTGCACCTCGTCGAGGGCGGCCTTCCAGGCGTAGCTGCTCTCGGGGTCGGCCACGTGGTCGTAGACGGGGTTGTTGAGGTCGGCGAAGTCGGTCTGGTCGTCGGCGGCCTGGGTGAGCGTCCACAGCAGCACCGCGTCGGCCGGCTCCCAGGCGGCGCCCAGGACGGCGCGGACGCGGGCCGCCAGCCCGGTGCGCCGCACGCCCGCCGCGTCGGTGCCGTACCACCCCTCCACCGCGCCGCGGGCCACCTGCGCCAGCGCCTCGTCGGGCGTTGCGCCGCGGCGCACCATGCGCACCTCCACGTCCTGCAGGAACGACGCGGCGTCGTAGTAGCCGCGCGACACGCGCCCCTTGGTGTCGATGGGCTGCAGCGCCAGCGTGATGCCGGGGTTGGGGGCGCGCAGGCGGTCCTGCCAGTTCCAGTTGCTGGTGAGCCCCACGCCCAGCGAGCGGCGCACCAGGTCCATCGACACCAGGTCGGCGGTGCCCTCCATGGCCCACGCCGGGCCGAAGGCGATGGTGCGCTTCCCGGCCGGCTGCGAGTCGTAGGCGTAGCGCAGCTGCCAGGCGTGCGTCAGCTCGTGCGCCAGCACCTTGAGCCGGTACGAGGCCACGTCGACCATGTTGTAGGCTTCGCGCACGCCCGGCCGGGCGTTCAGGTTGAGCCACACGAAAGAGCCGATGCCGCTGCCGTCGCCGGCCGCGTTGGTGGACGCGCTGGCCACGCCCTGGTCGGGGTTCCAGGCGGCGTACACCACCAGCATCTGCCCCGATCCGGCGCTGGTGGACGGCTCGGCGCCGCCCCACACGCGGTTCATCACGCCGAAGCCCTCGCGCTGCAGGTAGCCCATCGCCTCCTCGGTGTCGTCGATGAAGCGGTCGGTGTGGCCCTCCTCGTCGCCGTCCACCAGCGCGAACACGTAGCGGCCCATCACCCGCACCACGCGGGCGGTGGCCGCCTGCCCGTCCAGGCGGCGGATGGCGAAGCGCTCGCCCTGCTGCCACGGCGTGGCGCGGCTGAAGGGGCTCAGCGGGTCGGGCGCGGCGTCGGCGCGCAGGTGCATGTCCGCCGGCACGGCGGTGGCCGCGGGGCCGCGGCTGGCGGCGGGCGCCGGCGCGGGCGCCACGGCCGAGCCGTCGCCCACCACGTAGACCGGGTCGTTGCCCAGCGACGGCTCGGGGCCGCTGCGGGCGCCCTCGATGGCGCGGGCGTCGAAGCCGGCCAGCGCGTAGCGGGCGCCGGCGTGCGGGGCCAGCTGGAAGCACGCCGCCTCGGCGCCCGTGAGCGACGCCGTCTGCCCCGGCTGCAGGTCGACCGTGGCCTTCGCGGCGCAGCTCGCCGCCGCCTGCGGCTGCGTGGGCGAACCGGCCGCGGCGGCGCCGCCCGAGCCCGAGTCGCCGCAAGCGGCCAGCGGGAGGGCGAGGGCGACGAAGGCGGCGAGGGCGAGGGAAGAGCGGGTCGCGGGCATTGTCTCTGGCTCCTGTGGCGCCGCGCCGGGATCGGCGTGGACGACTCCTGCCTAAGCCAGCCCCGTACCGCAGTCACGAAATGCTATAAGCCCATGTCAGCAATGGGTTTATGGTGATTTTCGAGAGGTCGGTGAATGGGTGTTTCCTGCCGGAAGATCCTACACCCCCGCCCCACGGAACTCGATTCTGCGTGCAGGGTTGCGGGTTGTGGGCGGGTGTGTTGGGCGTGGACGCGCTGTCGAGAAACTCGACAGGTGGGGACGGAGGAGGAATCGAGGGGGAAAAACGGCGGCCGGCAGAGGACGAAAAGAAGGGAAAGTCGACTAATCGGGGCGGCTGGCGAAGATCGGCCGAGCGCCGCCGGCCCCGCTCCCCCGGCCCCTCTCCCCCGCTGGGCGTGGGAGAAAGGGGGGGAACGTGGCAAGCTCCCGTTTCCTGTACCAGTAGTTATGGGAGTGCGGTTAGGGCAGTTGTTTGAGAGCTTTTGTCAGTGTCCATCCCCGAGGGAGTCGGCGAAGGCCGTAGCTGCG
>Ga0070686_100000633_pt1 | contig 20506 bp, 20 predicted proteins | sample KBSS23LmetaG_FD_65654 | JGI IMG/M metagenome (GOLD analysis project Ga0070686, IMG submission 65654) | Switchgrass rhizosphere microbial communities from Kellogg Biological Station, Michigan, USA - KBS S2-3L metaG | ecosystem: Host-associated > Plants > Roots > Rhizosphere ... | reverse complement strand
ACGGCGAGGCAAACGCACCAGATCGTGCCGGTGGTCACGAAGGTCAGGCCCAGAACGAGGAAGGAGAGGAATTTGGATGGGCCGTTCACAGAGATGAATTGGGGCATGAATGCGAGGAAGAACAGGGCCACTTTTGGATTGAGGATGTTGGTGAACATGCCCTGGCGGAAGATGATCGGGAAGGAGGTGGAATCGAAATTGGTTTGAAGATGGGCGGAGGCGCGCCGGTCGAAAATCATGCGGACCCCCAGAAATATGAGATAGGCAGCGCCGATGAGTTTCACGGCGATAAACGCGAGGGCGGATGTGGCGAGGAGAGCGGAAAGTCCCAGCGCGGCCAAAAGGGTGTGGACGAGGGACCCGGCCGAAATTCCGAGAGCGGAAGCAATGGCGGCGGAGCGTCCCTGAGCGACGCCGCGGCCGAGAATGTACAGCGTGTCGGGACCGGGGGTCAGGTTCAGAAAGATCGAAGCCACAAGGAAGACGCCGAAATCATGAATTCCAAACATGGCGAAAGTATCCAACGAATGGTTGAGGATCGCCACGAAAAGAAAGGGATTGAGTCAGGCGCCCGAATTGAGATTGGCGCGGCCACTGCCCTCCGTTTCCGCGCCGGAATGAAATGCGAAAAGCGATTACTCGACCCCGCGACCCGTATTCGAAAAGCGAGTACTCGACCCCGCGACCCGTATTCGAAAAGCGAGTACTCGACCCCGCGACCCGTATTGCGACCCCGCCGACTAGCCCAGCGAAGCGGCGCTTGCGCATCAGAGCCGACCATGGCGGAAATTGTAGGAACGGGGAAGAGCCCGTTCATCCCTCGCCCCGTCGTCCCCCCCCGGGTTCTGATTACTAGGAAATTGGTTTGGAATAAGGTCTTTGGGTTACACGAGGGCTATTCCCTGCGGACGGTTGCGCACCTAGGCGCGCCCTTGTTGACTTTTGAGGACCGTACAGGATCGTCGTTTTACCGGAGCCCTTGCGGATAACCTTTTTGCGAGGTGCGCTTCGGTCCGAACCAAGGTGCTCTGAGCGTATCCTCGTGAATGCAGCGGAGTAGCTGAATCGGATTTCTCGAGCGAGCCCATCCAAGTCGGGAAATAAGTTTCCATGGGAAGTCCCCGCGGAAAACAGTTCAACCAATAAAGAGTTCTTTCGCTTACCTGGGATTACCAGCTTTTCCAGACGAATCTTGCCTCGCCCCATTTCGCCAACGATCTCATTCAAACCTCGTTGTTCCTTTCCGTGGAGCGTGAACATGCCTTTTTGATTTACGATTCTACCTGTGCTGCGAACGGGGCGAATCGCAACAGGAATCTTTGCGCTAACCAGTCGCGAGAAATTTTCGGGATTCGACCGTAAAACATAATTCTTTAACGTGGGGTGATCCGCTGTTGGCGCGCTTTGTTGCTTAATTGACAACTTATTGAGGGACCAAGGGTCAAGTATCCATACCGCAGCATCCGCAGTTCCTCCACTTACGACCGCAAAATAAAGAGCGGTTAAATTGCTTTCAGTCCAATCCAGCAGTCTTGTTGGAAGTCCGTGATGTTGCATCACGAAAAGCCATTCAAGGTCACTTGCCGGTGGCTTATCGACGAGCAAATGAGCGCGAAGTTTGAAATCACGGAGGAGTTCTCGCTCATAGAATGAATTAACCTCGCCGCGGTAGAGGCTAGGCAGTAAATCCCAACTTTCATCGGATTGGCCTCTTAACCACGGGTAGGCGGTATGCCCGGATGAGGTCCACGCGGAGCAGATATTTGTTACCACAGTGCTGTAGTCAGCTAAAGTATTTATCTCATCCGCCTCGCCCTTTTTAGAAGATTTGATTTTCATGTTTTGAACAGTCTGAAGCTGACTTGGTAGCGGTAGAATTGGATGGTGGGGACCATGGAGATAGCGCGGCGGAGTTTTGGGTCTTCTTCCTGGGCGATGATGACGCCATGAACGGTTTGATTTTTTTCGGCGAGTTCTTCCTGAACGTAGCCCATGTAGCGAAGGACCTGGCCAACGACGGAATCGCTCGCGCGACCTTTCTTTAATTCGACGACGAGAAGTTTCTTTTTGTTTTTGCTGATGGCAAGGATGTCGAGCGGGCCTGTGTCGCTCTGGTATTGCTGTCCAACCGGTTCGCCGTCTTCTTCGTAAATATCGTATTCTTTGCCAAGTTCCGTTTGCGGCCAGTTCTCCACGAGGAAATCTTCGAGATGTTTTTCCATCGCGAATTCAGAAGGGTCTTCGATGGTGGGATCGGTGGTGACGATTGCGGAGATCCTCGCGCCGCCAAGGAGCGCTTCGATTTCGTCGGCGTATTTGGTGATTTCGCAAACGGTTCCGATTGAGCCTGTTGAGTTGCGGAGAGCTTCGCTCATTTCCGATCTGCCGATTGAGTGGTTGAGCCATTGGACCGGGCGACGGTGCGGAAGGATTTGCCCGGGGGCGTATTGGTAATCGCCAGCCACCTGGCCAACGAGGTAGGAGCCCTGACCGTCCGGGCAGAGGACGATATCCGCGATTTTCAGCTTTTTGGCGACCGTCCACAGAAATCCGCACGAGAGGCCGGCTCCAATTTTTGTTTTGTCGGGATGCTTGGAAAGATAAACCGGAATGAATTCCTTGTTAAAGGCCCGCCATTCATCCGGAAGCCTTTTTGTGAGGTCCTGATCAATGCCGAAGTCGGCGCCGATGAATCCGCCAGCTCGACATTCGTCGGCATGAACGCTTTTTTGGCCGAGCATCAGACGGTAGTAGCTTTTCATTATTCGTCAGGTATTGCCCCAATACTCGAGGAAATTCGGACTTCCCAAGTCGATCGATCGGAGCTCTTCCAAAAGAGAAACAAAAAATAAGGCGAGGGTTTCGTGCCAACCCTCCTTCTCGTCAGTTGTGTTAAGCCAAATTGGATTTGGATGCTCTTCGATCCAAATTCCGCAGCCTTTGCTTAGCGCAACCACTGCAGCCTCGCGTCGTTCGCAAAATCTCGACATAAATTCTTTATACGCCTCGTCAGATGTCCCGGAGCGATAACCAAAGACAAAGAATGTTGGCCCCCTTAACATTCCTTTTCGCAAGCGGGTTTTCGACTTGGCGCGAGGCATGGAATTAATTGCAGAGAATTTTACAAATGCATCGTCCAGTGCGGCTTGATCAAGTATTGATTTGGTTTCGATGACTGAGTAAACAGCCTCAAACGGGATTTGTTGAACTGGTTCACCGGCTCCAAAAATGGGCATCCGCAAACGATCGTAAATTATAATGTCGCATTGTGGTGAGGCCTTTTTCCCTACCACTGGAATGATTTCTCCGGTCGCAACCCCATAGGCGGCTGGCAAAGTTTCCTTAAGGAACATGGCGAGGCCGTTTTCCCGCTGACGACCTTTTTCCCCTTTGTGCTGGATTGTCCCTGAAAGTTTATACTTTTGTTGGAGGAGGGCTTCATAGTGAGAGAGGTAGGATGTAAATATCATATTTCAGGCGATGGCGCGTTGGCGGATTTGGTCGAGGAGGGAGATGAGTTTGTCGATGGAGGGGGAGTCGAAGAGGCCGTCGGGGCCGGTGGGGCTGAGGTCGGTGAAGGGGCTTTCGTAGAGGCGCGTGGGGTTCATGGCGCCGTGTTCGGTTAGGTGGTTCACGATTTCGTCGAGGAATTGGAGCTGGTTGGCGCGAAGGGTCGTTCCCTGGGTGAAGGCGCTGAGGGCGGTTTTGGCGGCGTTGCGGTCGAGGCCGATCAGGGAACGGACGAAAAGGCCCAGACCCTGGTTTTCGGTTTTGGCTTTTGCAAAATCGGTCGGGCTGCCGATGGCGTTTTCGTTGAGGATGCGTTCGAGTTCGGCGAGGAGGGATTTGGTGAGGGGTTCGTTGTTGCGGAGTTTATGGATCGCGATCTGGTCTTCGTGCGCCTTCAGGAAATAGCGGGCTTTGGCGAGGAATTTGGCAAAGGCGTCGGGAGCGCCGAAGCCGGAGAGGTCAATGGCGGATTCGTGGCCGATCTGGTCTTCGAACTCGGTGTAGATGGGTTTGCGTTGTTGTTTGTCGAAGACCCTGATGACGGCGCGCAGTTTTTTGCAGACCTGGTCGAGCATCGGCAGGGTGACGCCGCTCCACCATTCAGCGATCTTGAGATCAAGGAGCAGAGCGAGTCGTCGCTGGACCTTCGAGGGATTACTGGAGACGACATGTGACGCTATTATCATAGATTCCCGTAAATCTCGGGGAGCTGCTTTTTCACATCATCGGGAACGCTTCCTTTCGGCAAGAGACGCAGCATAACCTCGCGCATTGGCGCCAAAAGGTCCGGCCGGTTTGCTGACTTGAATAACAATGCGGCTGACATTAATCCCGGTGCCAAGCTGCCTAAAACCTCAACAAATTTGGTGCCGCATCCACCCACCAACCAAGCTTCGCCACCGTTAATTCCATCGGGCTCTGTCCGACCTGCGATATAGCCAGTAGGGATCGTTTTGTGAAACCACCAAAAAAAAGGTGTCTGCATTTGCGCGTATCTCGCACTCTGAGCGCCTAGTTCTATTACTCTGCGCAAAGACTGTTTTTTAAGAGCAAGCAATTTGTGGTCGTTTAGTTCATCGACAGTCAGAACAGTAACAGGGAATCCCAAATCGACTTCAAATCGTTTTCGCCCTCCCGCCGCTGAATCAGCCCCACAGTCTTTTGGTTCCACAACGCCAAGCGTATTGGCACTGGATGCTGCGCGAGGGACAAGTTCGATGATGCCGCAGTCATTGAGGTATTTGTGATAGAGGAACCAAGCGGGCAACGTCGAATACAATGACAATACTTGATTCTCTTTGTCCACTACTCCGAGGAAAAGAGGAAGTTCAAGATGAAACAGCCAATTGAAGTGGTCTCTGTAAATCGGATCTGATTTCTTCGATTCAGGCGGGGCTAGGACTGCGCGCGGGGTTGATGCGGATTTCACGGAAACGGCGTAGTGATGCCTAAACGCCATGATGCCTGATTCATTTTCGGCAAGATTGCAGATCAGGTCGAAACCAATGTCCTCTTGCCGCGGAACTTGAGTCACCAGACCGAGAGCGGACAGCAGGTAAATCGCGAGATATTCACTTCGATCCCCTTCCCGAAAATTGTAGAAGCGTGTGCCGGTAGACATAGGCTAATGAACTCTGCTTTGCGCTCCCAACGCCACCTCAGTTGCGGTGCGCCTGTCAAACGTTTGCTTCGCGGGATGAGGAGCGGGAAGGTGGCCATTCTGGCGGGTGCTGGCGATTTTGCCGAGCATGTATTCGTAGAGGTTGCGCCTCGAAGCCATCGCGTCAATAAGCAACGGCGTTCCGCGAGTCTTTTTGCGCCTGGCATTGTTGCTCATCGGTCGCAGACCTCTGCGGGTATGTTCCCTCCTTAAGCCTCGCCAGGCACAAGAATCCCCGGCGCATCGCCATTGGCTCTTCCCGAGATGCCTTCTGGTGTCGCGGGCTTCCAAGGCGATGACATGTTCGCTGACGATTTCGAACATTTCCTGGGGCGAAACGTTTTTGAAGCGGGACCAGCGGAGATCCTCGTACGGGCGCGGGTGGCGGGGATGGTCGTCCTTGCCCTCCTGAAAGATGCGGCACTCAGTGGGTTTCTTTAGGCGGGTGGCTTTATTTTCCTCGAGGGTGTGGCGGTTATCGAGGCTCTTGATGAAGAGGAGGTACGACATCTGTTCGATGAATTCGAGCGGGTTGGAAATGCCGCCGGACCAAAAGGCGTCCCAGATGCGATCAATTTGATTGCGGATGTCGCCAGTGAGCATTGCGGAAATTTTAAATTATGTCTCCAAAATGGGCAATTCCCATTACGAGGAATTCTTGTCCCCGCCAGCGCGGCCATTGAACCAACTAAAACCGTTGATTAACAGCACATTTTAAGTACAGCATAACGGGCAAATCTCGCGGAGAGCCAATCGAACGCTGGACGGAAGAAAAAGAAAAGCAGGCGAGCCGAAAAGCCCTGAAATCCTCGAGTTGTCTGCCGTGAGGATTGCTTTATACACTTTCCGATTGAGTTTTGCGGCCGACAGTTGAAAGTAAAATAACAGATAAGAACACGCAAAGGCAATTCCGGGAACCAATAGCTTATCCATGTCAAACTCTTTATTCAGCAACAAAGGGATCGCAGGGATACAATACGATGCGATCGCACAATTTGTTAGTAACATTGCCGTCTGAACGAGATGCGACAGCAATAGCTGCGGCACTTGGATATTTTTGACAAGGCCGAAAGAATAGCCGAATCTCACATCCTTGTCTGAAACCAGGGCAAGAGTCAGAAGCTGGTAAAACAAAGACGAACCCACGAGGCCTGAACGCACCCAATTCTTCGACGCTGGCGCACGATTGACCGTTTCCTTGACTGATTCAACCTCAGGGTACGCGAGGAGATGCCGCATCACCGCGCGTGATCGGTAAGCAGAATCAATCAGAAGAATCGCCCAAGTATCAGATTGGCCAATGATCGCGCGCTCGACAGCAAGTGCCAAAAACGCCGGCTGATCACAATTATTGACTACGATTTCAGGAAATCGCTCTGGCAAATTAATATCATTGAGGTCGGTGAATCGGAACGCTGCAGCGGCATCATGCGTTGCGTAGACGCTAAGCATTCTTCGGAGCTCACTTGGCCTACAAACAAGGAATTCTTGAAAAAATGTCTGGAGGTCTCGGTCCGGCGTTCGATTGGGCAAATGTTTTGAGCATTCTTCCGCATACGCAATTGCCGTACTGAGCAATTGCATTTCCCGAGCCCAATCATCTTCCCATTCCTTGGTTAACAAGATTGACTTGCGCTTATTAATAAAAGCGGTCCACAGGTCAGTATCAAAGTGCTTTGTTTCAATAAAGCATTTCGTGAGTAAGGTATCGTTCCCGAGCCCAGCAACGTCCCTAATTGCTTCCTCGCGCGCGCTTCGAGGGATCAATCCGGCTGAAAATGAAATTACTTCGACCAATCGCGATGACTCGGCACCATATATTGCTTGCGCCTGCCTCTGGCTTGACACCAACTCTTTCCAACCATTCCTCCGGCCTCGGACAGCCTGAGTCGCTGCAAGGTACTCGCAAAACGTTAAGTGGAGAAATCGAAGAGTTTGTCCCGACTGCTCTTCTCCTACAATTCCAGTTTCCTTACAGATATCTCTGAAAGCGCTTTGCGCACACTCATCATCACATTTAAGAATGGCTCGCGTGATTCTTACCGCCGCCTCAAACGAAAGACTGTTGGCAGGCTCAAGCGGGTTAAGTAAATGTTCAAGTGCAAGCTCTCCTAAGATCTCTTCTCGCTGCTCTTCGAGAGCTGCACGAGCCGAAACCGCACCGGTCTGCTTTAAACGACGCTTTAAGATGAGCTCGTCGACAACCGATTTAAAGAATTCCGTCCTCGAATTGGGCGGCGGTATTCCATCATCGATTTGTTCTTCCGCTACGTACATCGCCAGGATTAACGGATTACTACAGATTTCTCTAATCGTCGGACGATCGGCAAGGTCACGATAAATTCGCGCAACTGAAGCGTGAGTCGCCGCCTTAAAGGGCCAGCGTTGCAGAAATTCGTATACATCGGACGGGGTGAATGGTCGGATGATCAGGGCACTTCCGAAGGAGTCTCGAAACAGTTCTCGAATTTCATTGTGAAACTGAATACGCATTGTCAGGACGATTAGATTCTTTGGGCTCCGATTTTCAAGCTCCTGACTTAGGCCAATGATTGCACCAAATATTCTTTGAAAGCTGGACCTCGGCACCTCATCTAAGCCGTCAAGCAGCACGAGCAACCCATTTGCAACGCAGTAGTTCTCAAAGCACTCTGTTATTTGAAAAACGGCGGTTTTTGAAACAACTTGGCGTATATGACCCATTAACCACACGCCCGCCTGATCGTCACTAAGATTTTGTGGTGCATTAAGATTCCGAAGCTCTATCAGAATTGGCAGTCGAGCCTTTTGACTTTCCTTGAGTGCATTTGTGCATTCGGATCGTAATAACTTTTTTAGTAGCGAGGATTTTCCAGACCCAGGGTCTCCAATTACGCGGACGCGATTTCCAATTTCGTGGCTTTCCAGCAAAGCGTCGTCTGAGAAGACCTGTCCGACGCCTTGATGTTGCAACGACAAATGGACAAATGTTTTGTCAATATCCAGCTTAGTCTCAAAGCGCGAAGGGACATGGAGAAATCGGCTCTGTCCAGCCAGCTGAAGTTTGCAATACCTTCTTAATGACAACCTCGCAGAAATCGATCTTCTGAGAATTGGGGTGAGGGCGTACACCAAGGCATCTACGATAGTCGCAATTCCTGTCTTAACGTGCGGAGCGATTCTACGACCAATGTGCAGCAAAACCGGACTGAGGATGCCTACTATTAGCGCCGTCTTCCAATCGACCTTAGCGGCAAGATCGGTGATTAATCGCCGAAGCATATTTATTAATTTCGTCAAAAGGAGTCCTCGTTGGCAAGGCTAAAGGCGTCTGCCCCGCGATGCAGGATTAAGTAATTTCCGATCCGCATCGCACCGTCGAGGCTGTGAGCCTCTGGAATTGGGTTCGGCTGGTTTGCGACATCGCGGTTGCTTTGGCGGGGCTTGCATTGGTGACAAAAAACCGACGTCGCCCACCCTGACGTGGCTGCGCGTGGCCGATGTCTTCTGTCTGGTTTTCGCGTTGGCTTGCTTCGCCCTGAACCCCGACCTGCGACCCCTCACCGTCTCGGCGGCGAAGTTGAAATTCCCGCTGCACATTCGTCTGCCGGTCTTCGGCGCAGTGCCGGAATTTTTGCTCGTCGCGCTTCTGAAGCCCTGCCAACAGCGCCAGCAAAGGTCAAAATGAAACCGACCTTCGCCCATTTTCTTTATTGGATCGGATTTTTTGTCGGCGGAATGTTCAGCCTGTCTCTGGCCTCCAAACAAAAACCGGCGCGCGACCTGCCTAAAACCGGCCCCATCGCGGCCCGGCTTTTCGGCGCTCTTCTGCTGGGCTATCTGCTCGCGTCGATTTTGGTCGATGTCCGGCAGAATTCGCTGGCGGAGTGGCCGCCGCTGTTGGATGGCGTCAAAGACTTCAAAGCGATTTTGATCGGAACCATGGTGACCCTGGGCGTGTCGATCGAAATCCATTACTTCCAAACCAAAGTTGCGCGCCGGAAGGGCCGTTGCGAAGACTGATGGCAGTCCCGGACCGATGGGAAATTGAAGTGCGGAGGCGGCGGCGGTGCAGATGATCGGCGCGCTTGAAAATCGGCGCACAAAAGCACGCGTGAGTTGGGATATTTACATCATGAATTTTCCATTGTCGGTGAAGAAAGTGGCCGACATCCCCGACGATCTGACGCGAACGCCACTTGGTTCGCGCGATGATTTGATCAAGCAAATTCAGGAGGCGCTTCCAGGGGCGGATTTCTCCGACCCGACCTGGGGCGATTTTGTGCAGGACGGTTGCTCGATCGAGTTCAATATGGGCTCTGATTCCATTTGTGATTCCATTATGCTGCATGTCCGCGAGGGCGGAGAGCCGGCGACCATCATTGCGGCCGTATTGGACCGGTTAAAATTGCGGGCGATCGATTGCCAAACAGGTGAGTTTTTCGACGTGGAACCAGCGAAAGCCAGCTTCAATTCGTGGCAGCAATATCGCGATCAGATTGTCGGCCGCAAAGCGAAGAATTAGGGACTCGCGCGCCCATGCACGAACATTTCTATTGAGTGATTTATGCGGTCAACGCCAGGGGGCGGGTGCGTGTCGCGGCAGGGTCGCATCGTCGCCGCTGGAATTGGATTCGGCTGGCTTGCGACATCGCGGTTGCTTTGCATTCCCGTGGTTGAAAGATTCGGCATCCCCGAGTTCCGCCCTGGTCAAAAATCCCTGTCCCGCCCCTGCGGTGATGCGGTTGGAAACTTCCCCTTCGTTTCCTTCCTTAACTTCTATTAACTTCAGCGTTTAGCGCTCGGCATTTTTCCGCGCTTTCACCCTTCATCCGTGGCCAGTCCGGCTCGAACACTCCAACCTTTGTCCATTATCGGCGGACAAGACTCCAGGCCCACCCAAAATAATTCACGATAGTTGTGGCTATCCAGTTGGATCTAGTGAAGGCTCGACTTTATCTCATAGAAATATTGCTCGTCACGTCGGACAATATTCTGGGCCAGAGGAGTTATGATGCTTATCGGAGCGCCAGCCATCTTTCAAAAAACCGCTCACGATCCACCGCGCCAGGATCGGAAAGCGATGATCCGCCCAATGATTGAAGAGATTTCCAAGTCAAATAAATCGAAAAAGAACCGAAAGACGATATGCCTGAAAAAACCGAAGGAACGCCCCATCCGGCCGAACACAACGAAAAAGATCCGCTGGCCAACGAAAAAATAGCAGCGCTTAAGTTTTTGCTCTCCAAATCCACTGAATTTGTTGGGCTCGATTGCAGGGTGAACGAGCACCTCGAGCGTCTCTTGGGCAGCTATGCGACGTTTGCCGAGAAGAATCCGGGGGACGTTTTCTCCGGCGCAAGAAAACGTGATCTGGATGCATTGCTCGTCGCGCTAAAATCCAATCCTGCTGCCGCGGGCATGGGAGACATGCACGGCCATGATATTGCCGGCGGGGCAATCGATTTTGGCGATTTTGTCAATAATCACTTTAAGGAAATCCTGGAGTTTTTGGCCAAGGAGAAAAAATTCTTTTTGGCGATCCTGATGATGATCCTCTATGGTCCCGAGGCAAAGGATTGCGTTTGCGACTATCTTAAGAGTTCGTAAAACCCGGCCCCGGCAATTTCTGTGGCTGTGAAATCAAACGCGGGCGTGGTCCAGTCGCTGCGCTCGCGACCAGGTCTGGTCCTTATTCCCGTCAATCAAATCAGATTCCTTCTGGAGTGCGTCCAGCGGGCGCTCCCGAGGGAGGCTTCTGGGCTGTTGCTCCGCGAGGATTATGGACACGGCTTGGTTTTGACGTTTGTCCCGACCTCCATTTACGAGAATACATCCTCGTCTTTTCTAATTCGAACCGCCGCCATTAAAAGGATCTCAGAATCCCTCCGTGGTTCGCCCGCGCGTATTGGTGGCTGTTTCCACTCGCATACAGTCGGCCCAGCATTCCCCTCCAAACCCGATTGTGCCGCCACCAAGGGCCACGGTGATATTTGGCTCATTTACTCGGTCCGCTTTCGCGATCTGAAGCTTTTTTGCTGGAACAGTTCCAAGTTCGAAAATCAGAAATTTCGAATTGTTCCGCCAAGACCCGGAACCCCGGTCCGCTGGTAGAACCGAAAGACAGCCTCCGCGACCTCCACCTCCGTGGTTCCATTCGCCTTGTTCAGTCGCCGCAAATTCCCCGGCGCCAAAAAATCCTGCGCGGCAGGGTCGCATCGTCGCATTTCAGTCCGCTGACAATCTCTTCAGCACCTGACGATTTGGAGTTGATCTTTCCCAAGTCCGGTCCGCAGCTTAAGGAATGAGCGAGACAGGAGCAGCGGTCTTCAGCCGGTTCGAAACGGAACTCGAAGTCCGCCCGGACGACATCGACATGTTTCAACATGTCCACGCGAGCCGGTACCAGGATTACGTGCTGGCTGCGCGGTTCGAGCAGATGAAGCGCTGCTATAAAATGTCGATGGAGGAATTCCTGGCGCGCGGGCTCGGCTGGTACGTGCAGGTGGCGCACCTCGAATACAAACGCGCCCTCGGCCTCGGCGAGAAATTCGTCGTCCGCACCTGGGTCCACGAAATCCTCCCCACGGGCGTCCGCGTGGATTTCGAAATCCTCAAAATCCCGACCCGCAAAGTCGCCTGCAACGGCCATTTCAGCTACGCCTTGATCGATCTCTCGACCCGCCGCGCGATCCCGGTCCCCCCGGAAGTCCTGGAAAAATATTCGGTCTAATTCGCGGGAGCATTTTGGCGTTGCCGGTGTCTAACATCCATGATGCACAGAAGAGTCTTTGTCATCGCGATTGTTCTCGCCTCCATGGTGTGGCGCGTCCCGGCAGCGAGCCAGGATATCGATTCGCCGGACGGAAAATATCGCCTGACAATCGAATTCAAAGCCGAGGCCGATCAAAAAACCATCGTCACCGCGACCATGAAGGCGGTCAGCCTGGGCATCGCGAGGCCTCTTTGGAAAAAAGACATTGCCGGGGATGATCCCTCCATCAGCCCGACGGACCCGCCGCCGGTTTACTTCGGCGAGGACGGCAGTTTTTTCGTCTTCAGGCGCTACCGTTATTTTTACGAGGGCTGGGCGCTCGTCAATCCGTCCGTCGAGAGAAGCCTGGGAGGTTACGATCGCGACCGACCGAGCTACTTCATTTCGCGCGAGCCAAAACTTGTTCATCTCGCTCGCATTAAAAACACCCCTGTCGTCGCCATTTGGGATCGCGACGAAGATTCGTGGACGGCGTTTAACGCGAAGTCGGGCGAGGCGCTCCCCGCAACGCCCGAGCTGATCAAGCAATGGAACGAAGCGAGGCGCGAAGAAGTCCTGCGCAAAATCGATCAGTTTCGCGCGAAAGCGATCGCCAAAAAAATCGAAACAGCCGCTCCGGCTGTGGCCCGTTTTTTGAAAGAACGCGGCCCGCGCACCTCCGGCGACTTAACCGAACTGGACCTCGAATTTCTCGCCGTGCGCCGCGACGCGCGCGATCGAATCATCTTCGAGAGGATCATCGATGCGAAGGACCCGGATTCCGCGCGGTTCGAAGGCTTCTTCGATCGTTTCCACAGTTGGGGACGGCCCTTCCAGGGTGAATCCCGCGGCGCCGTTCATTTCGAATTTACCAATACAGACCGAATGGCGGCGGCGCGCTTGTTGGCCGTGATGGATGGGAAAGCCGAAAAAAAATATTCGATGAACAAATCGGAGATGAGCCACGGCCTTTCCTCGAATTCCGAATCCTATATCGATCGCGAACCGCGGCGCACGCTGGGTGAAATCTTTGGCTCGATCCAATGCTCGACGCCCATCCGCAAGCCGATGGGAATTTTTAGATTTTACCTGATTCCCGGTGACGACACCAACGATTGGACGAAACGGCCGGGCAAGGAAATGTACGAGCATCAAAGCGGTGCGGCGACGGAAAGCGAAACTCCGGACAACGCAACATTCGCGTTTACGACGATCAATCCTGGAAAATACTTCCTCAAAGCGATTTGGGATCGGCGCGCGCCGCTGACCGATTTAATGCAAGCGGGGCCGGGCGATTACGAGAGCGCCTTCGTTGGTCCTTTTGACGTGAAAGCCGGCGGCGTTATTACGAATGTAACGCTCGTTTGCACCAATCGAGCGAGCAGGGGCGAAGAGTATTACCGCGCGGACGAAGCGGCCCTCCAGCAATGGGAGAACGGTGAGATCACGCCGGCTTCCAGTTATGGCGCGGAAAGTTTTCTCGCCGTCGCGGCCAAATGGATTCTGAAAACGAACGCGGTCACCGAGGGAAGGCGCGCGTGGATCAATTCGATTGCCCTGCGCAAAGACGCGCCGTGCAAACCGTTTCAAAGTCCGATGCCCGGCGGTCTGACGGTCTATGTTCGCGAACGAGATCGCGCTGGCAAGAACGAGCTCAGCCAACTGGAAATTCGCGATGCGCACGGTTGCGCCTTCAAGCCAACACTTCTTCAAGATGCTTCCGGGCTGGCGCAGTTTTATTTCCCGGCTTTTCCACGCGCCGATGCGACATGGACTCTCGCCGGACTCGACACCAACAACCAACCGCTCTTCGACTACACGCTCACCAATCTCGTGCTCGCCACCGCGAGGGAACTCCCCGCGAACCCGCTGCCGTTGGAAATAAAAATTGGCGCGCGCGAACTTCGCGTGGCCGAAGTGATTAGAGGGAGCGGGGAGCATTGGGAGGCGCGGCTCGATTATAAAATCTTCGAGAACGGGAATCGCGACACCAACTGGATCGTCATGGATGCACGCTTTCTCGATCGTCATGGCAATGCGACCACGCCCACCAATTTCTGCCGCGAAGAGAAAACGGTGCGCATCACCGGGCGAGCTTTGAACCGCTGGACCCTGCGGGGATTGAATCCAATGTCCGTGGATGTCGCCAAAATCCCCGCTTCAATTCCGTTCGAATTCGCCGTCCCGCGCGAATCGATCAAGGCGTCGGATTAGAACTTCGCGCAAGTTCGTCTTGACTCTGAAAACGGATCGGCGGAAAGTTTTCCCGTTATGTTCCGCCAATGGATGGTTCTTGGATCGGCTCTTTTTGCGTCCTCTCAATTCGCGCACGCGGCAACCATAGGAGTCGCCGGCGACAGCTTCGACATGAGCAATCCGGCTTACGTCTCGAAGCTGGAGTCGTCCGGGCACCAATTTGTCGAAATCGCCAATTTCAATCCCGAGACCATCATGAACCTCGACGCGATCTGGCTCGATGGTTTTAGCGCGTTTTTCTTCACGGACCTCGACCTGAGTTCGCCGAATCTCACCGCCTGGGTGCAGAACGGCGGCACATTGCTCGTGCAGAGTCCCGGGTTTGGCGCCGAATCCGCCGACCAATATCCTTTTGGCCATGATTTAACGGTGCAACTGGCGCCCAGCGAAAACACGATTCGCATTCGCCAATCCGAACCCTGGCTCAAAGGGGTGACCGACGCGCAACTCAGCAATTGGAACCAGACGGAAGCGCCCGGCCAATTCCTCACCATCGGCGATTGGCAAGGTCTCGCCGACAACGGAACGGACGGCGGTTGGGTCACGATCGGTCGCGTGGAAGGCAGCGGCGCCGCCGTTTATACGTTCGAGGACATCAGCCGCATGATGTTCGATCCCCGCTCGGGCGACGCCATTGCGCTTTTGGATTCGATTATCCCTGTGCCGGAACCGGCGACGACGACTCTTTTGGTGTTGGGAGCGGCGGCAATTCCCTTCCTCCGGCGCCGTCGCTAATCCATTCCCCGACCCGAAGTTCCGCCGCAAAACAGGGCCTTTCGGCTCGTTACATTTCGGCGCACATCTGCTACATATTCTTGTTCATGCCTGGCGCTGAAACGTCCAAGAGAAAAGAGATCGAAGGTCTTGAAAAACTCGTTCGAGAAAACGAGACCGCGCTCAATCGCATCCGCAAGATGGTGGACAAATTAAAAGGTGAGTTGGAAGGCGGTCGGGCAGTCAACGGGAAGGCCAAGAAGAGTGGATTCGATTCGGAGAGCGCTCAAAGGAACGGTCGGGTGTCGCGTTCAGGTTCAGTGTTCTGAAGGTGCGCACGCCGAGGCTTCCGCCCAGCGCCTGACACAGATTTTTCGGTCGTGCGGTTACCCCACCGAGATGAAAGTCGTGGGCGACGGCTCGCGCGAAGGCATTTACATCGAAACGAATCCCGAAACGGCCGGCAACGCCCTGGCCATTCAAAGCGCTTTCGAAGCCGCCGGCCTGCACGCGACGGTCGCCATCCACGAAGTCCAACCGCGCGATACGGTCATTGTTAACCTCGGCCCCGCCAGCATTCCATAGCGTTAGATAACGATTGACTTCCATTAATATCCGATCAGTCTTGCGAATCATCGCATGAAAAAACTGATCCTGATCGCATGCACCCTTTGTTGCGCGAGCCTCTCCTGTACCGCGGGACTTTCTCTCAAGGTTCGCGGACAGAAAACGCTCACACCGGAGAATCACATCATTCGTTTGAATGAGCATGGAAATCTCGAAACCATCGAGGGAGATCCCTTCCCCAGCCGCGAGGCCGAGAATCAATACATGAGAAACATCATGGAGAAGGCCTACAGGCATGGGAAGGTATTGATCTTTATTCATGGCGGGTTGAACGGAAAAGGCGCCGGGTCCGAGCGGTTCCGCGACGATGCGCAGCCGATGATGGATGCGGGATACTATCCCATCTTCATCGTCTGGCCCTCGGGAATTCTTTCGACCTACGGTTATCACTTGATCCGCCTGCGACCGCCGGAGCGGAGCAATTCGATCGAGAAAGGATTGGCGATTCCACTGAATTTAATCGCCGACCTGGGTCGAGCGGTTGTGCGTTCGCCGCTGGTCAATTGGAATCTCATCGAGAACGACTGGTCCGGCAGCGTGGCGGAGGAATTAATCACGGGCCGAAAACGTTTCAAATTGATCAACCAGCACGAAGACATCATGAAAGGTTTTGGCACGAATCGCGTGCGACTGGAACATCAGCGGATTCGGCTCGAATCGGATCAGCGGGGGTATGGCGAAATGTCGGCCTATTTTGGTTTATACGTCCTGACGTTTGCCGGCAAGCTGGTCACCGCGCCTTTTATCGATGCGTTTGGCCGCAGCGGCTGGCAGGAAATGAACGCCCGGCTGGACCGCATTTCTTCGCGGCCGCTGTCGGAGAACGATGTCACCAATTCGCCCGCCGCCCTGCCCCGGTTTTTCGACATGCTTGAGCACGACCATCGTTCCACGAATATCACCCTGGTGGGGCACAGCATGGGGGCGATTCTGATCAATAAAATGTTGCCCGATTACAAAGCCAAACTGGCGCGGGTCGTTTTCCTGGCGGCGGCTTGTTCGATCGATGATTTCGAACGCGGCACGCTGCGCTACCTCGAAAAAAATCCGGGCGTGGAATTTTTCCAGATGACCTTGCACCCGGCGGCGGAATCGCGAGAGATCGTCAAACTCGCGCTGGACTTGACGCCGCGGGGAAGTTTGCTGGTGTGGATCGACGAATTTCTCGACCCCGCGCAAAGCTCCGCGCAACGGCGCCTGGGCAAGTGGGCGAATTTTTACGAGATCGACCACGACACCGCGGTGCCCTTCCTGAAACGGATGAATACGCCGGCGCTTTCGAACGCCTGGACGCGGGGGTTTGGCGTTGGAAGCACGGCGACCATTTATAATGGTTCGTCCTGGAACCGGGTCGCGACGACGAATCCACCCACGGTCATGAAGTCGTATCCGCAAACGCATCACGATATGGGCGCCTTCACGAATTATTATTATTGGAGCGACGAGTTTTTGTTGAACCGCGAATCAAAGAAGGCAGATTGATCGCTGATGGAGCGACTGATCAAATGCGCAATTGCTGGCTGGATTTTGGCGTGGACGTGGATTGGGACGGCGTCAGGAGCGGAGACAAAGTTATGGACCGCGCCCGCGTGGTTTCCAAAACCGGCGGCGTTATCGGCAGCGCCGGCCGATGCGATCCACGCTTCCGATGCGAACGGGATTGTCGCGGGCGCGGAAAAATTGCGGGAGGGCGGGACGCTGGTGATTGAAGCCGGCGTTTATTTTTTGCCAAGGCCCATTGTCCTTTCGGGCCGAACGAACATCACGATTCGCAGCGCATCCGGCGAACCGGCTGCGGTTACGTTACAGGGCCAGGGTTGGGAGAAGGGCGATAAATTCGATGATCTCATTCACATCGGGCGGTGCGATGGCGTGACGATCGAGGGAATCACATTTGCCGAAGCGCGCTCTTACGGGATCAAGGTCGAAGCGGAGCACGGGCCGCGTCACATTCAAATTTACCATTGTCGCTTCCTCAACATCGGCATGCGCGCGATTAAAGGTTCGGCGGGGAAAGATCCGGCCGTGCGCGCGGTCGAAGGTTCGGTGCGTTTTTGCGATTTCGAAAACACGAAAATTCCGCCCGCCGATTGGCTTTACAGCGGCGATTACATCGCGGGCATCGACATGATGGCTCTCGAAAATTGGCATTTCAGCGAGAATACGTTTCGCAATATCAAAGGTCGCAATGGCGCGGGACGAGCGGCCATTTTTATTTGGGTTCGCTCGCGCCAAATCGTGGTCGAAAATAATTGGATCATGAACTGCGATCGCGGAATTTCCTTCGGGAATCCCGGCCAATCCACGGTCAATCTTGAGGGCGAAGCGCTGACTTACGTCGCGGAGGGCGTCATCCAAAACAACATGATCACGGGCGGCGCCGATTGTGGAATCGAGCTCTGGCACACGGATGGAATCAAGGTTCGCCACAACTATGTTTGGCGGCCGGAACAAAATTGGAATCGCGGCATTCGCATCGGAAAAGCGGTTCGAAATACCGAGGTGGCCCATAACTTCGTGCATGGAAAAATTTCGGTCGAAGGCAGCGAGCCAAATCTTCACGACAATCACGAAGGCGATATTGGAAACGGTTTTACAAATCCGGAGACGGGCGATTTGACTTTGAAACCGGCGAGCTCGATGGAATGGATTGAACCAATGAAAAGGGTTCACGCGCGGTTTAAAGGGACGCCAGGAACGTGCGCGCAGTTCGGCGATTCGATTACTTTTTCGGGCGCGTATTGGACATCGTTGGCCTCTGCGCCGAAGAACATGAGCGCCGACGACGAGGCAAATTATCGGGCCGTGAAAAAGCATTTTCAGCCGGAGAGCTTTCGTCAAAAAGGTCCGGAGTTCGGCAACCAGGGTTCGATGACGATCCGCTGGGCGCGCGAGAACGCGGCCAAATGGCTGGCGAACCTGAACCCGGAAATCGCGGTGATCATGTTCGGCAGCAATGACGTGGGCCAAATGAATGTCGATGAATTTGAAAAAACGACGCGGGAAGTCGTGAACGCCTGCCTGGCCAACGGGACGATCACGATCCTGACAACGCCACCGCCGCAGACGGCGCGTCTTGAGAAATGCGAGCAATTCGCCGACGCCGTGCGCACGATTGCCCGGGAGATGCAAATCCCCCTGATCGATTACGCACGGGAAATAGAGGCGCGCCGGCCCTTCGATTGGGATGGTTCCGCGCCCGCATTTAAGGCGGTTCCCGGCGATACTTACGAGGTTCCGACGCTGATTTCGCGGGACGGGGTGCATCCGTCGAATCCGTCGGCATCGGCGAATAATTTCTCCACCGAAGCGTTGTCGAACAATGGATTTAATTTGCGAAATTACTTAACCATGACGATGTGCGCGGAAGTCCTCCACCACGTAGTGGAGGTTAGGTGATCAGCCTCAGGCTAAAGTCAGGCGATCCCTGAATCTAATAAACGTGGCGAAACCGATTGTCGAAGGCGATCCCGCAGTAGAGAATGTCCCCTGTATGGTTGCAATGAACGAGGACTCTCTCCCTCGCTGTGTGTTTTTGTTTATGTCTCATCCCGCGATGAGAGCTTCGGCAGCTTCGTTTTTTTCGCGCGAAGGAATCCCGGTTTTGGAAGCGTCGAATTTTGAAGATGCGATTCGCGCTTTCAAGCGGGCCGGAGCGCCGAGCGGCCTGGTGATTTCGGATTTGGTTTTGGAAGGAGCCAAGAATCCGCACGACCTCTGCGATACCATTGGGAATCGAAGCGATGTGGAAGTTCGTTTTCTTTACGATCCGTGGCAATACATTCCGCCGCGTTTTCGCACGGCCTTCCCGATCGAACGACTGATCGAAGCGCCGCTCAATCATCTGCGCCTCGCGGAATCGATCGGCGGCAAGGTGGAATGGTTAAAAGAACGGCCAGCGCTGAGGCAACTCGCCGCAGCCTGACCGTTTTGGAAACTCGCTCCTGTCCGAATTACTTCTTCTTAGGAGTCTGCGAAGAAACCTGCGCCTGCTTTTTCTTTTGCGCCGCGCTGGCGTTCTTGTCTGAGTTTTGTTTCGACTTTTTCTGAACGGATTTAGGTGATTTATCTCCCATCCGCTGAGTTTAGCCGAACAAATCGAAAAGATACAAACTATTTAATTCGGGCCTGCGGAAAAATCTGGTAGAGGATCAAATAAATCACCACGCCCGTCACCGAAACGTACATCCAAATCGGCCAGGTCCAGCGGGCAATGGCTTTGTGCTTATCGAATCGTTGCTTCAACGCGCGCGAAAAACTCATCAGGACCATCGGCACAACGACCACCGCAAGGATTGTGTGCGTGAGAAGGATGGTGAGATAAATGGGACGAAACCAGGCCGGGTCCACGAAGTGCGTGGAGCGCGCGTAGTAATGGTAATACAGGTAGCACGCCAAAAAGAGGCTCGACGTGATGAACGCCGCGATCATGCAGTTGCGATGCGCGACCTGGCGTTGGCGTTTGATGTTGATGTAGCCGAACGTCAGCAGGATGGCGCTCGTGCCGTTCAGGCACGCGTTGACGAGGGGAAGGTCGCTGACAGTCATAGCGTTCAATGTTCGCGGATGAGTTGGTCGATCAGGGTGCGCGCTTTGGTGAGGGCGTCGGGATCGTCGCTCTCCACCCAGGCGCGGAGTTGGCCGCGTTTATCGACGATAACGAAGGTGGTGCTGTGGATGAAAAGATCATTCTCATTGTCGCGTTCGGTTTCCGATTTTTCGACGCGAACGAGTTTCAGGTCTTTGACCGCCAGATCGATGATCGACTCTTTTGGACCGGTTAAAAAATTCCAACGATCGAGGTTGGCTTTGTGATCGGTGGCGAAGTGCTTGAGAACCGCCGGCGTGTCGTAGGCGGGATCGCTCGTCAGAGAAACGAAACGGACGGGGGCGTCGTTCGGAAAAAGCTGTTCGAGGCGCGCCATTTCTTTGGTCATGCGCCGGCACGGTCCGGGGCAGCGCGTAAAGATGATGTCAGCGACCCAAACTTTTCCACGGAGATCGGC
>Ga0070686_100000630_pt1 | contig 20595 bp, 29 predicted proteins | sample KBSS23LmetaG_FD_65654 | JGI IMG/M metagenome (GOLD analysis project Ga0070686, IMG submission 65654) | Switchgrass rhizosphere microbial communities from Kellogg Biological Station, Michigan, USA - KBS S2-3L metaG | ecosystem: Host-associated > Plants > Roots > Rhizosphere ... | reverse complement strand
AATCCGGATGCTGAAAATCATCCTGTAAAACGAGGGGTTTACCAATGTAGGTATTGATGTTCTGGTCTAGAGTTGTCGGGTCTACTCCCCAAGAATTAGCGTTTAATGAACTGTCAAGGAGAAACGCTTTGAGAAAGAACTTGCCGTTATCTTCAATGATTTCTGTTGTAGCGGCTTGCTTTTCCATCGCTCCGCAAATCTTTTTAGCACTTTCGTTATCCTTTCCTTTACTTACTTGAGCATTAACACATTCTTGAAAATCCTTAAACGGACCAATCGGCACGTTTAGTTAACACATAAAACTTATGTAGAGAACTAAATTATTGCGCTTAGGCGTTGGGATTTCCTATTTTATCACCAATCTCTATCAATTGAACGAGTTGATACGATGCCTAGATTCAGTTTACAAACACGTCTATAGAATCTATCTGGTCAACGGTAGATATAGAGAGTTTAAACATACTATGGATTACTCGGTTGAGGGTACTACCGAACTACTTAAGCAGCGATATCCTAATGTTGAAGTGGTTGACTGTTGTGCTACTCAGTTGGTAAAGCGACAGGTGTATTTGGAGATGGCTGGTGGTGATAACTGCGACTATCTTCTAGTAATGGATTCGGATGATTATGTTCACTCCGACTTTAAGGACTGGGAAGGATTCTACAAGGAACTGGAAGCGGTGTACGACGAGGAAGAACTGCTTTATTTCCTATGGTTCTGGGTTGATAAAACGTGGAAGTGTTCGGCTAATCCCGTAGTAATGGAGACATGGCAAAAGTATATCCGTATCCACAAAAGGCCTGGAGATCAGAAGTATCACATGAATCATTACACTTGGCGACTTAAGGAGGATAATAGCGTAAATCTAAACTCGTTATTAGCAAAGAAAACTTTAGGAGGAATAAAGTTAACCTGCGATTCTTTGTACAGAGATGAGGACTTCTTAAAGCGAAAGGCTGACTGGGAGCAAAGTGATTATTTACAGGAACAATCTAGGATTTGGGCATGTCTTAATAAGTTGGAAGAACTATCTAACGTGGTGTTTCCTAAGAAATGAGTGCACATTGTTTTCATGGATTAACTTCTAAACCAATGAAGTGTGAATGTGATTGTTGGTCTGGAGATAGGATTGATGATATGTGTGGTAATTGTGGGCATAGAATGATGCCTAAAACGCTAAACCTCTAATTCGTCTTCCTCGTCTGAATATATTATCATACTGGTAGCAGGTTCTACGTCTAGAGTACAACGACAATTATCGCCACCTAGACATATCTCCGAAGGAATAGGAGCATCGTCTAGGCCAAAGTATTCACCATCTAACTCCGCACAGGGTTCACAGGTATTGTTATCGTTTATAGCGTTCCATACCAATTGGTCTACTGTTTCGTCTCTATCTCCCTCCTCAATGAATGCTGCCTTCTTCAAGGGTTGTACTCGGAACTGTTGAAGATGTCTTGCCTTGTTTCTAGTACCGTAGGCCATCCCTCTCGTAATAAGACCAATAGCGGTACTTGTTGCCATATAGTTAGAGTTTAATTCTGAGCGTGGTTCGAAATCATACTTCTGGAGAAGGACATCGTTTCTATGAATGAGGATGTTTATCTTTCTCCAGAATTTTATTATGTAGGCGTTAGTTATCTCTTTAACGATAGTGTTTTCTTCCTGTATTTCTTCCTCGGTGACGCCAAAGAAATTAAACTGTGTGTCTGTGTACTCTGCTCCTATGTCATAGGCCTCTGTCACACCTTTTCTTATTATTGAGGCTACGTTGTCGCCGTACTTTCCCTGTGCTCTCCCTATATCGGTGATACCGTCAGCCTTTATGAGTTCGATGATGTTGTTAAGGCGAAATTGAACCTGATACTCTAGTTGATCCCTTTGTTGTTGCCTTTCTACCTTATTCATCTGTATCTACCCAATAATCACAACTACATTCCTTACATACCATTAAATGTAAAAGTTCATCGTATTCGTGTTTATGTGAATCAGGACAATTAATGCAGGTCATTTGTTTCCTCCTGTCTTCTTCTGGCCTATAACGTTTCTTCTCGTTTTGTGATAAACTCCTACATCGTTTAGGTCGAACTCCCATCTTGTTAATGGAACTCCTCCCGCTCCGCCTGTATCTTCTGGAGCGAAGGTTTTAACTTTGCTAGCCTCATCATCGCTGGTAACAGTTTCATCTAGCGACCTTGATTTGGTTGAGGATCTGGCTACTGTGTCTATAACTGTTATAGTTTCGGCTAATGCCATATCTCTTACTGAACCTTGAACTAGACTATCGGTTATGCTGATAGATTGTGTTATGTCCTTAACTATAGTTTTAGGGAATGATAATACATCGCCTATCGTTAGGGTATCTGTTAGGCTTCTAGCCATGATTAAAGCACGGGCTAACGATTCTGATATTGCTATTGTATCTGATTGAGTTCTTACCTTTGTTCTAACTCTTGCAAGTGCTTCTGATATTCCTATCGTTTCTGCTAACGCTCTAGCCTTTGGTATTATCTTTGCTAAAGTCTCGGACACTCCTATCGTTTCCGCTAGGTCTTTGACTCTTGTTATCACTTTAGTTAGTGCTTCTGATATGGTTATAGTATCGGTGCTTGTTCTGCCCTTGACACGTTGATCTACCGTAGGAGTTCCAGTATTGGTTACTGTCTGGGCTATTGCTCTTGCTTTGTTCCTTACCATAGTAAGAGCATCACTAGACATCGATATAGTTTCGACTAATGATTTCTCTATTCTACCACCCAGACCCAGATCATCACTTATGGTTATCGTTTGTGTGATGGCTCTAACCTTGTTGATAACCTTGGTGAGGGCTTCTGAGACTGTAATGGTTTGAGCGATTGCCCTTACCGATGTCTTTATCCTGCTTAAGGTATTTGCTGCTGGGATTGTTGCCAGTTTAGCCATGAATGAAGTTAGATAGGTTGGTAGGCTATCGTAGGGGTTAGGAAGTATATCATCTGTAACCCAGTAATATCCTACATAGGGCGTAATAGTAGAGTCGATATATGCAGTGTCTAGTGAGGACTGATTGTAGATTATGGAACAGAATTTCTCTCTAGGATATACGCCGTTAAAGGTTCTGGTGTCCATTGTTGCACTGTTTGGTCTACTGCTGTTATCTGCTTCGACTATAACGAGAGTGTCAACAGTGGGTACATAACCTGCGATTGTGCTGGTGCCAGGGTTTCCCCATGTGATACCAGCCCAGTTCTTGCTTTTAGCGTAATTACTCCTTGCTAGATAAAATGCCTCGCTTCCGGTGATATTATCCATTTCATCAAAGAAGATTCCATCTATTTGCGTACCATAGAATGAAAACCATCTATCGGTATCCAGGTCTATCTGTGCTGCGCTTCTTGTACCGTTATTATAAAGAGTAGAATTATAGCCTATTATCTTAAGGTCTGCACCTGATGCTATAGCAGCGTTTCTGAGGTCAACAAGACCATGTAATGAATAATCTGTATTTACTGCCGTATCTGGACCGGAGTTTATGTTTATAGCGACTACAAACTTTACAGTTGGATTGTTTGTTATAGCGGTGATAAGTGGAGTCCAGTTGTAAGGACTTCCAATCCACCAGTTAGGATAAACAAACAGCGGGACATAGCAGGCTACTCCCTTTTCTACGGTTATAGTATCCGATAGGGTCCTTGCTTTTAGAGTAGACCTTGCTAACGCTTCTGATAGTGTTACTGTCTCGGCTGCGGGTCTTGGAATTATCTTTTGAAGATCGCTTAAAACTTCACTAACGGTGATAGTATTCGTTAAAGCCCTTGCCTTGATAGACTGTTTTGTCAATGCTTCAGAGATTGTAATTCCTTCCGCTAAGGCTCTAGCCTTAATTGATATTCTTGTTAATGCTTCGGATATCGTTATTGTCTCTGCTAGTTGGGTTTGTTTAAAGACCTGTAAACCTAGATCTTCGATGATGGTTATTGTTTCATTCTGTTCTCTTACCTGGATTTTATTATAGACAAGATTCTCAAGAATGGTGATAGTTTCAGAAAGTCCTTTAGAAACGACATGGATAAGATAGGGGACTACGTCGTGAGTATGACTTGGGAAATTAAAGCCTATGAATGGCATAGGCCTTTACTAACTTAAGGTAATTGTCCAGGTTACGGCTAATTGATCTCCAGATATGAGAGTACCGCTACCGGTTCCAAAGTTAGCCTCATGGACCATAGTTCCCGAACTGGAAGCGGTGAACAACGCACTCGCTAGAACTGAGGTAAACGAACCAGAAGCGGTAAATGTTTTCGAAATAACTGAAGTATTGGCTGCGGGTGTGTGAGTGGCAGTCGTTGCTGCGGCTCTTTGAAGCCCGTTTGTCGAAATCTCCGAACTTAGGGTTGTATCGCCTACTGCTGGTGTTATTGTTGCTTCTGTTAATGCGATAAAGTTAGCACCTATAACAGTGGTTGCGTCTGCTGCTACCTTGATATAGCCATAATTGTGAAGTAAGTCTTTACCAGCATTGGTAAGGAGGTTTGGAACGTGGTCGGCTAGGATTTTCCAGTCGTCATATATTGGTTTACCACCTTCTTCACCTATCTTATGACGGACTTGAGCGGATAGATAGCCTTTCTGCATTAGCCGGTAATCTCCTTTTTACAATCGTCACAAATTGGTTTCTTGCCGTTTGGAACTAATTTATCTTCTGGAATCTCGACAGATTTATCACAAATAGCACATGAAGCCCTACCATAATAGCCATGTGTTAAAAGATGTTCATTATGTTTTTTTAGATCATTAGTAATATGTGGAGGATGTGAGGGGTCTGTACATTCGTAAGGACCTTTACCTTCGACCATTGAAACTTCTGGCATGAATAGTTTAAAGTTAGGAAAATTGGAATAGAGAACTAAACCTTTATGCTTCTAGTAAAGCCCAAGCATAGTTTTTGTTTACACCTGCTGTCTGTTGCATTGTAATTTTAATCTCTTCGGTTATCCATAATGGTGCTAGGAACTTGATTGGTTCTGTTTGCGTATCCCTATAAGTTTCCTGTTTATAGATTCTTAGAGTGCCGGCTGTTAGGACCATATCATATATAGTTAGTACCATCACATCGGCATCAGAGGTAGACATCAGACCGGTATCTATTTTGAAAGTGAAATATTTGTTATCGGTGACATCGGTTAGTATTTGAACTGTACCGTCTGCTAATGTTGTATCGGAGTCGGTTATTGTTGGCATCTTCTATCCTATCCTAAAGTCTCCAAGAAGGTCACGAATGAACTAATCATTGTCATAGCGGATGCAATAGTATCGCGGGAATTGGAGTACCTACAGCACTAGAAACGTTTGAAGCGGTAGCGGCTGCGGTATATGGATCGGGTAGTGCTCCGTAGGTATGGGCTACGTTGTAATGCCATGCATGAGTTGAAGTACTCATTGATACTCCCATAACGTTTATCACGTTTGTGTTTGTAGAAAGAATATCTATCTGTCCTGTTGCTGTATCCTGTTCATATGCTAACCAATAAAGTCCTGGCTGGAATACCTGAAGGCCTGCCGTTATTGTAGTTTCCATTATTGCTGGAGTTACCGTTGTGTCTATTGAACCGGTATCAAACATTAAAACACCTGGGTAGCAGTTGCCGTTATCATAGTATATGCCGGCTCTTGAATGGCCTAGTGTTGAGGCTGTCCTAGTCCTGAATTGTATCTTATCAAATTTGGTTGTTCTTGCTACTATGATAGGTAAAGCCCAGAGTAAATTAGCGGCTGGTGATGTAGTAGAAGTTAATAGGGCAGTTGCGGTACTTGATGAGAATCCCGCTATCCATCCGATGTTTGTAACGGCTCTTCTAACATAGTAGCCATATAGGTTAGGGTTTGGCCTCGCTATTACCTGCCAGTTTGCTCCATCTGATTCTAAATGTATCCATTCTGCAGGATATATTCTATATGTCAGAGATCCGTCGATTGTCTCTGTACTGTTAGCGTCAACTGTTATGATATTGGTAGATGCTACAATATCAGTCCTATAGATTTTGTATGTGAAGCCGGCTATACCTACGGCTGTCGGTAGGTTGATGGTTATTGCTCCGCTTGTAGCATCAGCCCTGATAATTCTAGTAGTTGCAAGAGCGGTATAAGGAGAATCTGCACTAGTGATAGCGACATCCCCACCTTTAACACCATTTATTATAGGAGTTGTTAATGTGAGGCCTGATAGAGTACTTGCCCATTCTGGAGCAGTAGCACCTGAGTTTACCCTCAATAGTTGGTTTGCCGTTCCTGTTGCTAGTCTTGTTCTTGTTCCACTAGCACCACCATAAATGATATCTCCGGCTGTAGTCATTGGCGATAATGCATCAAAGGCCGCCGTTGCTGTGGCCGCTCCAGTTCCTCCGTCGGCTATTGCTAATTGTGCGGCTGCGGTAATTGCGCTTGTTCCATTCCCTTTCAAAACTCCTGTGAGAGTTGTGGCTCCTGTTCCTCCTTCGGCAACGGTAACAGTAGCACCCGCAGTTATCGCGCTTGCTCCATTACCCTTCAGGATTCCTGTCAGGGTGGTGGCTCCTGTTCCTCCCCTACCTACCGCTAGAGTTCCGGTAAGACTTGCTAACGCACCCGCGCCAATTAAATCCCAGGTTGTTGCATTCCACCGATATATTGCTAAGCCGTTAGATTCTATGAATAGCCAACCTGCGGGGAGATTGGTCCAAGTGCCACCGGTTCTATCGGCTGTAGTACCTCTTATGATATTGCCGACGTGGTATGTTATGGTCATTAGTTTAGATTTGCACCTCTACGACTGCACCGTTTAGCCTCGTCTTGTAAAATAGGCCATCGTTGTTAGAGTCTATTGTCTTGGTGTATCTTCTGATTGTTCCTGTCGATGGACTTGCTGGCGCTGATATTGCTACTAAATCTTCGTAAGATAATGACTTTCTATTTCTCTTTATATCTCCAAGAACTTCATCATCTACTGTTGTTTGATTGCCTGTAGTGGATAGATCAGCAAAATTATCATAAGTTAGTGCACCTCCGTTTATTCTAGTCCATTGAGCGTTTGCAGTGATATTCATAGACACGGCTGAAGGTGCATAAGCACTCAAGTCCCATATAATACAGGAATTAAACTCATTATCTCTACCGTTAACATCTTTAACTCCATTTGTTGAAGATGTAAAACCTTGGTACATGAAATTATCAAATCTGTTGCGATTAGAACCTGTTAGACCTGCAGTATAAGTACCGGTATGCTCAAACGACACTCCTATGTTGGTTGTAGTTGTCCTGATGTTAGAGAATATATTTCCGTTTATTACTCCACCATTAACACTATCCCATTCTGTTCTTAATGCTATTGCTTTACCAGCGTTGGTTATCTCCATGTCTTTGAAGAAACAACCGTTTACCTGTGCTGCGAATAATGTAGAATGTAGGTCGATACAAGTCCAGAGACGGGGTGATGCTCCTGCAACCTGACTATATTTGCCACCTATTACACCAGTACCTAAAAGAGGGGTTGAAGATGGGTTAACTGTCCAAACACTACCAGAATAGCCAGCAGGTACATTGATAGCGGCTCTCGTTGCATCTATAATAGTATTGATACCAAGAGCAGTAAAGCCAGCAAAACCCGCACTAAGATTATATGTTACGGGCCTTAATTGAATTAGTGCGTTATTACCTATTGAGATAGCAAAATTGATGGCATCTTCAGGGTTTGCATAACTACCATCTATTTGACCTCTTCTACCACTCTTTACTTTAAATAAAGAATCTCTAGAATCCTGATATACAATATAAGTAGGTAGAGTATTGAAAAGATCTAGAATAATATCGCTAGTAACATCAGGATTCCATATCTGACCAGAAAAAGTATTAGCGGGATTTCTTAGTTTAAGTGTTTGGTCTGTGAATGTTTTTAGTCCTATGATAGTTTGAGTACTAGAGTCGTCGATGAATGCACCTGCAGGATTGGCTTTAGTTGTAAAGGCACTAGTACCTGATGCGATAACTACTCCAGCCGTTAGGGTCGCTGCACCTGTACCGCCTCCGGCTACTGGAAGAGTTCCATAATCTAAATCAGTACCGCCGGAATTTACCTTAAGGGGTTGATTGGCCGAACCCCTCGCCAGTCTTACGAACTTGGTTCCATTGTTTTTTAAGATATCACCTGCTTCCTGCGAGGTTGCTGTGAGAGTATTATCTGTTGTGTTAATCGTTTTTGTGGTAAGAGTTGCACTGTCGGTTGTTCCTACGAACTCACCGGATAGGCCTACGACTGCTCTTAATGCGTCTTTAGATACGCCAATATCAGGCATTTAGTATCGTTTCTTCCCCTTTCCTTTTCCTTTCTTCTTCAAAGTGCTGTACTCCCTGCTGCATTATCACCACTGTTACCACCGCCTAGGTTAGCCGTTGGGTCGTCCTTGATTCCCTTACTTGCACCTGGACCACCAAAGGGTTTAGGCTGCATACCTGATGATGGTACAAAGCCCTGTTGTGCTAGTGTTTTCTTTAACTCCTTATACTTCTCGGCTAGTTCTGGCTGTCCTATCTTATCGAGAAAGTCTTGTACTGAGATATAGCCAGCCTGTACCAACGGTAGCCATGCATCTACGTTCTCAGAGAAGGTATCGAAATTGTAATCTATGAACTCGGCTGTTAGTTTAGCGTCTAGATCATACACCTCGTCTTCTGTCATGTTCAGGGCTTCTGCCCATAGTGGTACTATCCATTGTTGTTGCACAATATCTTTAAGCCACATTCTCTCCTGATCTACAAAACTTTCTTTCCATGCATGTAGTACGAATTGAGCCGTAGCGCGGTTAGCATCTGTTTCAAAGCCTAAAGCGAAAGAGGGTATACCTAGATTCCTTAACATTCGTTTGTCTAGTTGGGTAGCCAGTTCTGTTAGTTCGCCTATCTTTGAGGATATTTCTAGGGGAGTCGCTATTATTTCTGAAGAGATAGCCATTGGCGCGCCTGGATGCCAGTCGTTAAGGAGGTTTTGAATCTCTCCCTCGTTATGTATGTCAGGTACTGAAAAGAGCATGATACCTGCCCACTGACTAAAAGCCATCTCCTTAAAGTCCTCCTCGTGGATTATCCTGCTTGTCTCGCTAATGTCTTTGACTGGTTCTATCTCACTAAGACCGTAGCCTAGCGTATTTGGTGAGATGTGGTAATCGATATTGGTAAAGTAAATCAGGTCTTCTGGTTCGTAGAATACTTTTGAATTGTAACCTGTTGAGTCGTTGGTATTATACTCGATATAGGATATCTGGTGGCTCTTCTTATCACAGTAAACATTACCCATCAGTTTAGGGTTCATAATGTATAAGGAAGTTGGAGCGTAGGTAGGCCATGTCGGTGAAGGGTTGACATATTCCTTTAATAGACCACTCCGGCCGTAGACCTTACAGTTTAGATAAGCGCCTCTGAGGTAGTGCCTAAAATTGATTTTACGGTTTATCTTGTCTACTACCTTCTTAGCGTCGGTATATTCCTTTTTGGTGATAATACCTGTTATGGCTTCCTGTTTCTTCTGAAAGTCGGCGAAGTCGTCGTCCATCGTGTCTAATACAGTTTTAATACCTTTAGCGAAAACAAAGTCAGCCTTTCTTAATAGAGCGCGGCGTACTATACCATCTGCTCTAAACCCTTCCTCGAACTGGATTTTGTTGCTGGTGGTGTACGGGTCTTTGTTAACGTAGTAGTCGTCTTTGTTGACTGTATCGACTGATGCACCCTTTAGCGTCTGGAGATGAATGGCTAGGTTACCGAGGGCTTCAGTAGGATCATACTTCTCATGGTTGAGAGGACTTGTGGCCTTCTGCTGGTATTTGTTAAGATAACGGATTAAATTATCACGAGATTTATCATTAAGGGACTGCAATACAAAGGTAAAACATATTAAAAACTAAAGTGAGAACTAAATCAAGTGTGTTGTAGGTAGTCCAATCGTTATGAGAAGGCGATAATTATGGCGCTGGGTAACGACAGAGGCCATAAACCTATTCACACTTTGAATGTCTAAATTTAGACATTGTCCGGTTCCGGACTTTCACCTTTTAACGATATGTCTGTATTCTTTCGTCCTATCTTTAGTGTTGGCGGTCAGGTCTTCAGTAGTATGATATGAAACTATTGTGGCTCCTCTAGCAAGGTCTTTGAGTATATCCTTATCGTCCTTTGGTAGCCTTGTGCCTGCTTTATCATAATATTGTTTTTCTTTATAGGAACGGTTATGACCGCTTGCTATCTGCTTACCCTTTGTGACAGAGAAGCGGCTAGTTATCCTGGTATCAGATGCTACCTCTGTTGGTGGAATAGGACCACAACCTAGAGGACATTGATACCAGCCTTCCTCTTCTGGGTAGGGGATTAGTCTAGCGCCTAGATGAACTGGACAGTGTAGGTATTTGACGTTGGAGGGTTTAGATAGGCCTAAAATAAACGGTGTTTTCTTTTCTCTCATACCTATGGATAATTATCGGGTATTTTGTATCGTATTAACTGCTTCATTACTTCCTGTCTTGAATCTTCATGCATAACGTTTCCGCCACGTAATACCCAGAATAATCCGTTCGCGTGTTCCCTTGATAATGTAATGGTAATTTGTTCTTCCATATTCTTAATCAACGTCGAGGCATATTAAACATTTTAAGGGCTAACCTGAAAGCGTCAAAGACGTCATAAGTAGAGTTGGCAGTTTCTTCTTTGTCAAGGTTGCCGTTCTCCTTTGCTCTAGCCATACGCATTTGAGTTACTAACTCTTTGTGAGTGATGGGAGATACTGCAAACCAGCCTTTAGATACGACGTTCTGTGCTCTGCCTAAAAGTTCTTTACCATACTCGTTGAAGTTGATAGGAACGACCTTCATTCTGTATTCTATGTCTACCTTGTCATGCGTCGCTTGCGCGATAATCCTATCATAGTCTGAGGGTTCGCGTACCTGTACCTTTAAGGATTTGATAAAGTCGGGCTTGGCTCCGTCAACGTAAATCTTCTGTGGTTTGTAGGTTCCGCGGAGTTGTACTGCAAGACTGAGCATGTCCTCATAACTAGGACGCTCGAACTCTTTCGCGTAGACTACCTTAATGATATCATCCTCAAGCATAAGGATACAGAAGCCAAACTTACTAGAGCCGAAGCCTGGGTCTATACCCATAGCGATAGGACAGGCGTGGTTGATATGAGTTGGGTCGTATTTGATGGAACAGGCTGCGTCTATCTCTGTTGGTAGGAATATGTTGCCTAACCCGTACCCATATTGTAAGTTATATTCCATCTCAAACGAAGGTGAGCGTTTGGCTTTCTCTATTTCTTCCTCTGTATAGATTTTGTTTACTCCTATGGTGTAGGGTAGGTACATGCGGTGATAAATACAGACATCTTCGGGTTCGTTCTCTATCTGTTCGAATAAGCCACCTGGTATCTTTGGTGTTGATACCATAACAATCCAGGGATTTGATTTAGCAATATAACGTTCTGAAACATGGCGAACATCTTCCCACTCTCCGGCCCTGAAGTGGTCACCTTCGTCCATCAGGATAAATGCGGGTGCTGTAAGACTTCGATATGAGCCGAGGTTGTTTGAAGGATAAGCCTGTATCATACAACCGTTTACCTCCACAGCGTATTCGGTTTCTCTCTCGAAGATATTGGGAAAGTCTTCGTTTACAAACCGCTTTAATCTTCTTAAGAGTTTTTTTGCCAGGTCAAGGTTTGGTCCTACGATTATACACATCTGTCTATTCGCCATAGCGTTGTCTCTTACTGCAAGCCATAACATCAACCTGAGAAAGAACTCGCTTATACCTAACCCTGTGGCCTTTTTAATCCAGATTAGTTTGTAGTTTTTCCATGCGTTATAGATGTCTTTTTGATAATCGAATAATGGGTTTGTTACACCTGTCTTTTCGTTGATTGGTAAGCCTATGATATGATTAAAACAGCAGTTGCCTTTGTCCAATTTGGACATTCGGCCACAGTAGAATATCTTGCCTTTGAACTGTTCAAACCCATTCGTTTGCTGCTGTTGGGGTCTGGGTTGTATTTTCTGGTAGACTTGTATCCTCTTGTCTTGCACTTGCTGGTTTTACTACCTCCTTTGTTGCTTCATAATATGAAGAGATATAGGGTTGTAACTCCTTTATTTCCTTAAGTATCATGACCTTCTTGTGTGGGTCTTCACATCTTTCATAATTCTCCCACATCAGTTTTTCTATTAACTCGCAGTTGTCTATTCTTACCAGGTGTTGGTCTTCGAATCCCTGTGCTGCTATTAGATAGAGTCGCTCTAGTTTTAGTTTGTTGACCTTCCTTCTGTCTCTCCAATAGGTAGCCGTTGATAATGGGAAGCCTTGACGCTCACAGTATTGTAATGCCTCACTTTCTTTAAGGCGCATTCTCATGGCCTCTACTACTGTTTGTTGTCTATCAGTTAATCCTTTGAATTTGATAGTTATTCTATCACTGATTTATTATTAGCAACTACCTTTTCTTTTATCTAGGTTCGTTTGCTCCAAAACTGGTCTCTGAGAGGTTAGGGGCTTCTCTGTTTCTTCTGTCAGCGTTATAAGGTGCGTGAAATTCTTTATCCCACAGGTCAGCGACTCCAATCCACCATGCATTATACTCCATACCTTCTCCAAATTGGTACATCCAGTCCAGGTATTTTTCTTTGATATCACCTACCCTTTCCCTTGTGAGAGGTCTTGGTTTTATTGTTCCCTGTTTTGGATCTCCGCACTTTGGTACTATTTTAGACATAACTGCTGCTGCATGCTTTCCATAATGTCCTTCTATGATGATAGTTTTGAACCAGTGCCACATGTTTTGAGCGTACTTGTCATCTGTGAATGAGGCTAGCATCCTGCATTCGCTTTCAAGGGTTTGTAACTTACCTCTAATGAATCTGGCTGTTGTTTTATCTTCCTCTGTTATGGGTGAGCCTGGAGGAGTTGCTGGATATTTTTCTAACTTTTGTGCTAGTTTTAACCAGTAGTCATCATACTTTTCTTCTGTTAACTTGTTATAGATTTCAACTGCTGCGTAATAGGATTCACATTTATTAGAAAGGGGTGCAATCGTGCTTATAGTTTCTTTCTTTTCTTCTTTTGGTATCTTGATATGGTAACCCTTTTGCTCTGCTACTGTTAAGGCGTGGTCGCTGTTAGATTCTAGATTGTTTTCAACTGTCTTAGCCCTGTCTTTGTTTATCTGTCTTATCTGGAAGTTTTTATCTAAATAGTCCTGGAGTTCGTCTGGGTTCATTGTTTCGATATCTTTCAGGCCTACGGTGGTTATTTCTTCAAAATCCGGAGAGATATCTCGCCCGATTCCTTCTCTTACTAAGGATTCGCGTCTGTATTCCTTTGGAAGAACCTGGTTAACGTAATCAATTTCGTTCTCGTTAAAGCCTAACGTCCTTAAGTCGCGTCTGATTTCAGTACATATCCAGTCTCTAGGCTTATTCCATGTTCCTATTGATATCTTACCGTCTAGTGCCTCTGCCCATTTCCTGATACATTCGCTCTTTTTTAAGCGCCACTCCTTGACTACTGGATGATTTTCTTCCTCGTTTCTTATCTGGACAAGTTGATATTTTGCATCCTGAATAATGCTGTCAAAGTGTCGGCTTTCGCCGGTGCTGCTTATCTCGGTATTATGAACTAACCCCACAGGTTCGGTTTCGGCTAAAATCATATTGAGAACTAATGGATCACGTTGGCTCAAATACGATCTGCGATGGCCTTTGTCCAACAAGGGTGACGGGAAGCGCACTAACTTTTAAGTGTAACATCCTTACCCGTAGGTCTACATACTGTTTTATTCCTGCTCTGGCCAGGTCGTGTGATAATAGAGCGTCGATACAACATCCGCAGTCGTGACGGAAGGGTATCTTTTCTATTATCTCTCTCTTTAGGAATGTTAGCATTGTTCCTTGATGTGGGACTTCTAGTATCGGGTCGTTTATGAACATCGCTTCCAGTGTTTTTATTGGAACAAAGTTATAGTCTTCTATCGTACCGCCTCCTGGTGGGTCTGGTGGCATGGTAAAGGATACGCTGCTATACTCAGCCCATGGACCATAAAGCCAGTTGTTACCCCAGCCAGATATAACGTCGTAGTTTTCACACTCTTCTTTTAAGGTTTGGTAGTCTTTTGGAGTTACGATTAAATCGTCAGTTATTAGTACAAAATGAGTATATTCTTTTCTTTTTAGGAACTCTATCCTTGCTAATGGATAGGCTATATGCTGGGGATAGTAGTTTATGTTTAGTTTATCGCCTTCTATTTTTTTGATAGCGTCCTCGAACTCTGGGATATGGCGAGGCCTGAATATGACCAGTAAAGGATTCATTTCTTCTTGTTTCTTACAATAACTCTAAGTTGTTCAAGTTCTTTTTCATTATGAAAGGTGGCTAATAGATGAAATAATTGATATTTAGGTAATCTTATCCAGAGTTTAGCAGCGTGCTTGCCATGTTCGTATTCGATATATGCTTTCAATAATTTATCTTCTGGTTTATATCTCAAAATAGTTTTTCACCTTCAGGTACGCATAAAACATTTCTTCCTGATTCTTTTCTTGTCTCTTTGTCCAATTCTTCATAGGAGATTGTGATTGATATTTTAGGAATAAGACGGATGTTGTAGCCTAGCGTTTTTAAAAAGTGGTATTCTTCCTCTGGACTTGCGCCATACTCTTCGATAGAGGGAGGATGGAATTCCATTATCATTATTGGATGACATCGTTCTAACAATTCCTTCATTCCTTTCAACGCTCCCAACTCAGAACCTTCTATATCCATTTTAACAAAGTCTATTTTTTCATAATAAAACCATTTATCAATACAATAACCTGGAACCATGATAGAATCTTCGGTACTCCAACTAGAATCATAAAGTCTATGCATTCCAGAATTAGAACCACAAAGCCATAACCTTTGATCGTCTTCTGTTGCACATACTGCTCCTTTAATTAATTCAACATTAAGATTCTTGACATTTTTCTTTAATAGTTTATAGTTCGTTGGTTCTGGTTCGAAGGCAATAACCTTCTTACAAAGTTTAGCCATTAGTAAAGTGAAATAGCCTATATGTGCTCCTATGTCTAGCGCTACATCGGTAGGTTTTAACAGGTATTTGATTAGCGCTGTCTCTACTGACTCGTAAACCCCGTTCTTTTTTAGGCCTAGGGAATCTTTATCGTCTAGTTGTAGCGTCTACCATCGCCCTCCAATTGCATTTCTCACAGACTTCGTTATCTGTTTTTGTTTTTCTTTTGCAGTATTTACATTCCATTACTTAACGAACTTGGCTACTGTATTCCCGTTTTGGTTGTCTATGGTTAACTCTAGGTACTGGAGGGTTTTGTTATCGCAGTATGTCCAAACGCTGTCAGTTCCACACTCATAGAATGATTTTCCTCCTGCTCCTGCTTGGTACCAGTTTTTGGATGGTGCGCTACTGCTAACGTGATTGTGGCCTACTATCTCGTAAAGGGTAACGCCTTGAGGAATTAAGGCTTCTAATTGATTATAGAGTGCCGCTGCTTCCGCTGGATGATGCGAATTCGGAGGGACGTGACCGGCTTTGTGTGAAACAAATACCACAGTCTTGACATTCGCCATAGTATTCGGATTGCCAAGAACATTCTTCGCCTCTCCAAGTTGGGACGCTGTGTCTCCATTTGTGTTGAATCCTAAGATGAGGGCAGATTGACCAATCTTTAAGTTCCAATGATCTCCGCAGTATGCTAGGGCTTCCTTGTATAAAGCAGTTGAGCCGTCTTCTGTTGCGTCATGGTTTCCAATTACACACTTATTAAAGTTAAGAGACTTGAAGTATGATAAATCAGAACCGTAGCCTAGATCTCCTAATCCTATTTTATAGTTACAGTTTTTCATTTTGTTTGGTACTGTGCTACCTTTCAAGTCGCCTATGAGACAAACGATGGTTTTATCTCCTGTAGGCTGAGGTGGTGGGTTTGGTGGAGGAGTTACGGGATTACACTTAGAATTAGAATAGATAAGTTGAGTCTGGTTGTTGGTCTTGGTAGTTACTCCTAACTTGCAGACGTTCTTATAACCTACCTTTGAAAGTGCTTTATCAATTGCTTTCTCCTCTGAGGATTTAGCATTTACAAAAGAGTGAGGAATTATCAAACAACCGATAGCGACTAGGACTATAGCCCAGATTAGGGTTTCTTTCATTTCTTGTTCTTTCCTCTTGTGAATATCTTGGTAATGTCATTCAGAGTCATAAGTCCCTCATAGACTTCTTGTCTTAAAGTCATTTTAGAACCTTTATCCTCTTTGAACTAATATACTTCATGGCTGGTAGGGCTTTGAAATTGTTTTTCTTGGTTGAGTCGCCTACAGTCTTGAAGTAAAAGATTAAGCCGTCTTTAACCTTCTTGTGGATAACCTGAAGGATTGCGGGTTTGTCTGCTCCCTTGTAGTCTACTAGAAAGGTTACTCCATTTAGTACCATTCCTAGCATATCCTTTATACCTATTCTGCTCTCCTGATTGTTGGATTTAGCAACAACTCCCCAGAGTGATCCGTCGTCCTCTACTACTCTTTTTGTGATTAAATACGGTCTGTGAACGGTTTCTTGAGTCACATTGTAACTTTTATGGTAGTGACAGATAAGTTTTACTAGAAGGAAGGGGTTTTCTTTCTACTGCTACCAGTCCAAACCATTTATCCACGTCTGAGCGTTGTTGTATCCATTCTTTGATTAGTAGTTCTTTGGCTACCTTCATATCGTCCTCTGTTATCATATCGGTGTTGTTTGCTACCGGTAAGCGTATGATTACTTTGATATGTCTAAAGTCTTTGAATACTTTTTCTCTCATTTAATAGCCTTTTATTTCCTCTTCCAATATTTGCCTTGAAACACTCCAGGTTGTACCACATCTAAGACAACAGTATCTTTGTTTTGCACCAGATGGATTAACTCCTGCTTTATAGTATTTTTCACTGGTACAATCTGGACATTTAGAATTCATAACTTATTTGCAGTTGGGAATCTAGCCTCGAACTTGGCTCCACTTTCGTATCTTTCTTGTCCACAGTTGCCGCATTTGTATTTGTATATACCGTTGAAATAGTCATAGGACTTTATGATTATGGCTTTACAGTTTTTGCATTTAGTACCGCCTTTCATGTTGGAAGGGAGTTTTGCTTTTCTCATGTCATTACCTCTTTCAATAATTGTTTAAGTTTCATCAGTTTCTTGTATTCTTGTGAAGCGTAGACTATGCAATCTTTATGAGCATAAGCAAAGTTATCTCTATCATTCTGGTCTACTATCTTGATGAGTTTATACCTTCTAGGGTCGCGAAAGTCCTTATCTCCTTTGCCGCAGAAATCACAATAAATAAGAGAGTCTGTGGATAACTTGGTTTTTCTCATTTCTTTCTAAGATTGCCTATGTTTATTGCATTGTTACGAATGATATTAGCCTGTTTTAGAATCTTGGTTCTTTCCTCTGGTGTACAATCAGAGAGATAACTAAACCATTTTATAGGTTCTGAAAGAATTGTTGGTATTGCTTTGAAGTCTGGATCTGCTGCCCAATTATCTAATCTGAAACATTCGTTACCTTCTGCATGAGCCTTGACATATTCACTCACAGCAAGACGAATTATATCGCTTATTCCTTTATGTTCTCTCCAGCGAATTTGTTCTAACGCTGCTAGTTCTTCAGCCTCTAGATATGCGGTGATTGTTCTCCGCTCCTTGAATTCTTGTTTTCTTCCCATTTTAATAGATAAATAGATAAGTAAAGTATTTATTTATTTATATGTTTCTTATGAAATCGTGGAAAAAAGGATTTGTGTTCACTGTGGTTCGGATAAAACATACTCGGTTATTAGAGGAAACGGTGCTATACATTATCAATGGTATAATATTGATGGGTGGTTTTGTTCTAAATGTTATTCCAGATTATTTAACAGTCCGAAATGGCGTCCAATAAATAACAAAAAGCGGATACACTTCAAAGGAAAAACAGTATTTCTAAAGGAAAATCCGAGGAAGGGAGTTTGTACTTGGTGTGGTAAAAAGAAAGGAGAACCTTTTATCAATAATCGAAATAAATTACGTTATGTCAAAACCACGATACATCATATCGAGTATCATGATGATGATCCGTTGAAAGATACCATTGAATTATGCTCTAGTTGTCATGCTAAGGAAGGTGTTAGATTAGGACAATTGACAGGTATAATCCGTAGATCAAATTTCTAAATCCTCAGACTTTGGTTTTTCCTGATAATAATGTCTACCATCGCTTTTGATGTAGAGTTTTCCCTGCTTTTTTCCTTCGGAACTAACGCATCCGACTTTGTATCCAGCCCAAAGGCCGTTAGGTTGGTAGTCTTCGGTTACGGAATATATGCCGTACTGTTTAGTTTTAGAGTTAGGTTGCTTTTTCATTGTATATACTGCTCTAGTCGTTGCTGCTGGATATAAGGAGTTAATCTCTTTTTGGCTAGGGCCACGTAGTCGGGGTTGATTTCTATGCCTATCCAGTTTCGTAGGAGTTTATGCGCTGCCAGTAGGGTTGTACCACTTCCAGAGAAGGGATCTAAAACTGTTCCTGCTTTGAAACCAGCATTACAATCGCATTTTTTTATCTGTGGGTTTGTTCTTGTTATCTCTGGTCTTCCTCTAAATGATTTAGTGGCACCGCCTACTATCTGCTCCTTTATTTCTGACTCATAATATTTTGATTCGTTGCCAGGCCTTGTGAATACTCTATCAATATCGTATTCGGTAGTTACGGCCTTGTTACATTTTAGACAAATTTGTTCAGGACAGCCGGCTATGATTGGTGTTCTTATCAACTCTTCTGGAAATACTGCAAAATGAGCGTCTGGATAGGGTTGGGTTGTGATCTGCCATACTGCTCGTTTGATTCTTCCTTCCTTTCCTTCTTGGGTGAACTTGTTGCCGCTGTAAGTAGCATTACCGTAGCCCTCGGCCTTACTACCACCAAAACCAATATCGTTTTTACGCCATCCTGATTCTTTAGGAGAAAAGGGTTCGTACTGAGTTTTAAAATAATACCTCTGACTTTTTACAAAAAAGAAAATATGTTCATAGTCTACCGTAAAGCGGTCGGTTGCTGAGGATGGCATACAGTTTGGCTTATGCCATATGATATCATTACGGAGTATCCAACCTCTGTCTATCATTCCTATTGCGAAGCGTTCTGGTATCATACAAAGGGATTTTGCCGTTACGTCAAGCCGTTTTTTATGCATAGGTGCGAGTTGAATGTTGTCGTAGTCTTTCCTTAAACTATCAGCCGCTGCGTGTGTTATGTTTCCACGAGTACCGTTATGAGGCATATAAGTATCTCCTAACACTACCCAACAAGTTCCTTCTTTCTTTAGTACTCTCTTGATCTGGTCAAATACTGCTAGGAGTTTATTGATATATTCTTGGAAAGTGGTTTCTAGTCCTAATTGTCCTTCTGTCTTGTAGTCCCTTAAAGCCCAATAAGGCGGAGAGGTAACAACACAATCAATCGATTCATCATTAAAGTCCTTGAGGACAGTAGCCGCATCACCTAGTAGTATAACCATTAACTACAGTAGGAAGTGACATTCCTTAAGTACTCTAGCGTCCAGTTGCTGCTATAGACAACGGTATTACAATCAACCTTAGGACTGGAAGAATAGGAGTAGGCGATAGCAAACCAGAAGGCAAAAACCATAAGCCCGAGGCCGAGGAGGATAAAGATTGTTTCTTTAGACATTTTGTACACAGGAAAGACAGAAGCCATCGTTAAGCCGTACACAATCGACTATCTTTCCACAGGACTTGCATTCAATTTTCATTCTTCAAGTCCGATAGTATTTCTTTGGCATATTCTTGATAATCTATTCCACATTCGTAGCAATAATTATTCTCTACCTCTAGCGAGTTTATTTTCTCATCAATCTTTGAAATTGGTATTGCTGGTATTGTTTTCTTTCTAAGTTTTTCCAAAACCTCAGTACCGTAATGGACTCTCCTAACAATAACTGCATCTGTTCCATCAAAAGAATCTTTTAACTCTTTAATCAACAAGTCAATTTCGGATATAGGTATCATTTTCATTTCTTAGTCCTCGCTAACTCTTTTGCATGTGATTCTCTACACTCAGGACATAATAATAATCTCTCACCGTGATATGTCACAGTCTTTAGCCATGTAGGTTCGGAATCATTATGACATCTTGCACACATCTTCGTCTTTGTCATTTTCATTTTTCTTCCAAGAGTTTATTTCTTGCCAACTGGTCTTTTCCCATCTCTCTTAATCCTTCTCTTGCTAATTTGTCTATTTTTAAAATCGTATTGATACGGTGTATTTCTAAATCTATTTCGTGGTTTCTTTTCCAGTTATCTTCGAATTCTTTATCTAAAGCGTCACGTCTATCTATTAGGTCTTGCTTGCTAAAGCCTTCGTAGTCTGTCAAAAAAAAAGAAGGGGTTAACGCCTTCTAGACTGGGCTAGAGCGTCGATGTTGCCGCCGGCTATCACGAATGATATGACTAAGCCTATCCCGAAGACTACGAGTTCCGCTGTGTGGTTTC
>Ga0070686_100000629_pt1 | contig 20614 bp, 19 predicted proteins | sample KBSS23LmetaG_FD_65654 | JGI IMG/M metagenome (GOLD analysis project Ga0070686, IMG submission 65654) | Switchgrass rhizosphere microbial communities from Kellogg Biological Station, Michigan, USA - KBS S2-3L metaG | ecosystem: Host-associated > Plants > Roots > Rhizosphere ... | reverse complement strand
GGGCGAGCGCGATCTCCGCCACCCGATCGGCCTCGTCCGGGACCAAGGCCGCGACCAGCCCTTCCGACCAGGCGGCGACATCCTCCCAATGGAGGAAACATTGACCCTTCTCGCCCTTCTTGCGGTCGGCCCTGCCCTTGCCCACGGTGAGCAGGCGGGTGAGGCGCGACCAGGCGGCGCGGTCCTCGGGCCAGACCAGCAATGCGCTGCCGTCCATCAGATCGAGCCGGCAGCCGGCGACGAGCCGTACGACGCCCCCACATTCTTCAAAGAGCAGCCGCTCCGCACGAAGCGCTTTGACCAGGCCGCCGACACTGTTGCGATCGGCGATGCCGAGCGCCTCATAGCCAAGCGCCCAGGCCGCTGCGAACATCTCCTTCGCGCTCGACACGCCGCGCAGGAAGCTGAAATGCGTGGCGACCTGGAGCTCAACATAGGTCATGCGAACAGGCCGTGCAGGTGCCAGCTGAGGTCGCCCGTGGCGGGATCCTCACCATCGCCCTTGCGGTAGAGCCAGAAGCGGGCACCCCCTTCCGCCTCGACCTGGAAATAATCGCGGACCGAGTCCCGCTCAGCTTCATGCCGCCACCATTCGCCATAGACGCGTTCGGGACCGTCGGCGGCGGCCACGCGATAGGATTCGCCGCGCCAGCGGAAGCGGCGCGGCGGAGCGTCGGGAAGCTCGGCCATGACATATTCGAGCGGCTCCGGCGGCGAGAGCAGGCGAACCGGGCGGGGCCAAGATGGCCAATTCGCGGTTGAGGCGAGAGGGCCGGCGCGGCCGACACTGCGCTCGGGGAGATCGCTTTCCAGAGCGGTGAGCCGATGGACGCGGCGCACGCCGAGGCGCGCGGCGAGGCGATCGATCAGCAAGGCGAGATCGGGCGGCGGCCTGGCGCCCGCCATCTCGCCCTCGATCGGTACGGGCGCGAGCGGCTCGACGCGCGCGGCGACGAGGCGGAGGCGCTCGATGCCGAAGCCGGGATCGATCGTCTCGATCTTCGCGCAGAGCAATTTCGCGAGATGGGCGCCTTCGCGGGTGGCGCGAGCCAAGCTCACGGTGACGATCTGGGTCTCACTGTCGACGCGGGTGCAGGCGAGGAGGAGACGGCGCACGCCGAGGCCCGCCTCCGCCAGTGCGGGGAGGAGGCGGCGCACGGCCTCTCCGGCCGCCTCGGCGATCGCCTCGGCGCTGGCGATCGGCTCCATGAAGCGCAGCAGCACCGAGGGCGGCTCCTCGGGGACGATCGGATCGAACGGCTCGGCCGCGCGGCCCAGCGCCTGGTCGAGGCGGGTGAGAAGGCCGGCGCCGAACCGCCGCTGGAGGGGGGCGCGGGGCATGGCGATGAGTTCGCCGATCCGCGCGAGCCCGAGGCGATCGGCGCGGCCCAACAGCTCCTCCTCGAGGCGCAAGGCGGCGAGCGACATGGGCGCGAGCGCATCGGCCTCGCGGCCGGCGGGACAGAGGGTGATCGGCGCCGATCCGAAGCGGGCGAGCGCATGCGCCGCGCCGGCGGTGCCGGCGACCGCGATGCGGGCGGTGAAGCCGAGCCGTTTCAGGAAGGCGAGGATGCGCTCGCACATGAGCCGCTCGCCGCCGAACAGATGGGCGACGCCGCCGAGATCGAGCCAGAGCCCGTCCACGCCGGAAAGCGCGGCGCGCGGCGTCCAGCGGCGGGCGGCGAACAGGCCGAGGCGGAAGAGCCAGGTCGCGTCGCCGGCGGGATCGGCGGGGCGGACGTCGAGGCCGGAGACGAGGATGCGCGCTTTGGTGAGCGGCATGCCGGGCGCGAGGCCGAGCGCGCGGGCCTGCGGACAGACGGCGGCGAGAAGATTCCGGTTGCCCTGCTTATGGACGGTGACCAGGGCGCCTTCGGCCCGGCGCAGCACGAAATCGTGCGGCTGCGCTTCCCGCGCCCAGCGCGCGCCCGGCCGCCAATGGCCGGCGCGGCCGGGCAAGATGCGATCGTCGGTGCGCGGCGGCGCGGCCTCAGGCCGCGCGGCGATGCGCTCTCTCCGCCTGATCCGGTCGGTCGCCAGATCGGGCAGAAAGAGCGAGGCGAGCCTCGGCATCGGGGGCCTCCAGGAGCCATTGGTAGGGCGGGCCGCCGCGCTGCCGGACCAGCGCGACCTGCCAGCGGGCGCGGCCGATCCCCTCGTGCGGCAAAGCCGTGGAGGGCGCGCAGGCGATCCGCCAGCGGGCGAGCGCCGGCGACGGAAGCGCAAGGGGATCCGCATCGCGCCTGCGCCAGCGCCGCAGCAGCAGGGCCGCGCCGCCCCCTTCCTCGGCGGCGAGCTGGAGCCGGCGCGCCGAGGCCATCGCCATCCGCCCGACCTCGCCGACCATGGCGGGAAGGCCGCCGTGGCGCGCGCCCTCCTCCATCACCGCCAGTATCTCCTCGTCATTGCGGCATTCGGCGTAGAGCAGGCGATCGGGAGTCAGTCCCGCCTGAGCGAGGCCCGGCGCGAACAGGTCGCGGCGGCTGAGCGCCCAGAGCACCTGGCCCCCTGGTCCCCGCGCGTAAGCGAAACGCGCGGCGAGGGCGGCGAGGAACAGGGTCGCTGCGGCCTCGTCATGAGGGGCGGGCGTCGCCGGCGCGACCTCCTGCAATCCCAAAGCCAGCCCGCCTCCCGCCAGCCGCTCGTCCACCTCAGGGATGCCAAGCGGCAGGCACGGCCGCTCTCCGGCGGAAGCGGCGCATTCGATCCGGCGCACCTCCTCCCGCAAGGCGGCAAGGCGCGCGTCCGTGACGGACGGGACAGGCATGCGACTCGGACTCATATGTTCCTGTTATGTTCCCTCGATCTTCCAGGAGTCAAGTCAGCCACCGAGCCTGGGGTCCTGTGGAGCCCGCCGCGACCCCTTGAAACGAGATTCAGGCCTGCGCCGGAATGACGCCAAGAGATGGGCGAATCTCGACATTCTCGGGCGCGATGCCCAGATAAGTCGATGTGCCGCTTCCCCGTACGACCCGCACTGGCGTCCGCCGCGCCCCGTCGCTAGAGAGGCGCCCGTAGCAATGGCGAGCAACAGCGCAGTCCAGATCGCGGAGCCTGCTCCGCTTTCGGCGCCGGGCCGGCGGCGGTGGCGCCCGCTACGCCTTGGCCGGCAGCCCTTCTTCGACGACAAGAACCGCGCCTTCTGGATGCTGCAATCGGCAGGCTGGGGCGGCTATTTCGTGCTGCGCACGCTCTCCGGCATCGCCAATTCGATGGGCTGGTTCTTCATCGTCCACGCCGCCCTGCTGACCGCGACCGGCTATTCGATCACCCTCCTGATGGCCTCCGCCTTCCGGCGCCTGATCCGGATGCAGCCGATCTATACCTGGGTGGGATCGATCGTCATCGTCGCGATCGCCGCGGCCGCCTTCTCGGCGATCGAGACGTGGAGCGTCTCGACCTTCATCGATCCCGGGGTCAGGCCCGAAGGGATGCGCTTCTTCGGCGCGATCCTGCTCACCGTCTCGGTGCTGCTCGCCTGGTCGGCGCTCTATTACAGCATCAACTTCTTCATCCTGCTTGAGCAGCAGACCGACAGGCTGCTCCGGCTCGAGAACCAGGCCTCGAACGCGCAGCTCGCCATGCTGCGCTACCAGCTCAATCCGCATTTCCTGTTCAACACGCTGAACTCGATCTCGACCCTGGTGCTGCTCAAGCAGACCGAGCGCGCCAATGCGATGCTGAGCCGTCTTTCCTCCTTCCTGCGTTACACTCTGGTCAACGAATCCACCGGCATGGTCACGGTCGCCCAGGAGGTCGAGACGCTGAAGCTCTATCTCGAGATCGAGAAGATGCGCTTCGAGGAGCGGCTCAGGCCCCATTTCCACATCGATCCGACGGTGATGCGCGCCCACCTTCCCTCCCTGCTGCTCCAGCCCCTGATCGAGAATGCGATCAAATATGCGGTGACGCCGCAGGAGGAGGGCGCCGACATCTCGATCGAGATGCGCCGCGAGGCCGACCGCGTCTTCATCACCGTCTCCGACACCGGCCCGGGGGCCGATGCCCAATATCAGGTGCGCGCCGCGCAATCGACCGGCGTCGGCCTGGCGAACATTCGGGACCGTCTGGCGCAGGCCTATGGCGACAACCACCGGTTCGAGACACAGTCGGAGATTACAGGGGGCTTCCGCGTTTTCATCGAAATCCCATACCAAATCGAAGCCGAGGAGCCGAAATGACCATCCGCACCATCCTGGTCGACGACGAGCCGCTGGCCATACAGGGCCTCGAGCTGCGCCTCGAACCGCACGAGGACGTCGAGATCATCGACACCTGCTCGAACGGGCGCGAGGCGATCAGGAGCATCAAGACCCACAAGCCCGACCTCGTCTTCCTCGACATCCAGATGCCGGGCTTCGACGGTTTCTCGGTGATCCAGGGGCTGATGGAGGTCGAGCCGCCGCTCTTCGTCTTCGTCACCGCCTATAGCGACCATGCGCTGCGCGCGTTCGAGGCGCAGGCGGTCGATTATCTGATGAAGCCGGTCGACGAATCCCGGCTCGCGGACACGCTCGAGCGGGTGCGCATCCGCCTCGCCGAGAAACGCGGCGTCGAGGAGGTCGACCGGCTGAAGGAGGTGCTTGCCGAGGTCGCGCCCGAGGCGGCGGAGAATGTCGAGGGCGTCGAGGACGCCCATTCGTCCAGCCGCTACGAGAAGATGATCAACATCAAGGACCGCGGCCAGATCTTCCGCGTCGACGTGGATTCGATCGAGAAGATCGACGCGGCCGGCGACTATATGTGCATCTATACGGGCGACAACACGCTCATCCTGCGCGAGACGATGAAGGACCTGGAAAAGCGGCTCGATCCGCGCCGCTTCCAGCGCGTCCACCGCTCGACCATCGTCAACCTCGACCAGGTGAGGCAGGTCAAGCCGCACACCAACGGCGAGTGCTTCCTGGTGCTGGGCAGCGGCCAGCAGGTGAAGGTCAGCCGCTCCTATCGCGACGTGGTGGCGCGCTTCGTTCATTAGGGCGCTTTGCCAGTTAAATCGGGGTTTCGAATTTCCTGTTCGGCCTGCTAGCGGTCCTGCTTCTTTCGAGGAGCGGGACTCATGACCAGAGAGAAAGCGGGGCGCTTCGCCGAACTGCATAGGCCGGGCGATCCGATCATCCTGTTCAACGCCTGGGACGCGGGCAGCGCCAAGGCGGTGGCGGAGGCCGGCTCCCAGGCGATCGCGACGGGGAGCGCCTCGGTGGCGGGCGCACACGGCTTTTCAGACGCGGAGAGCTTGCCGCTCGATCTGGCCCTGGCCAATGCCGCGCGGGTCGTGGCCGCGGTCGACCTGCCGGTGACGGTGGATTTCGAGGGCGCCTATGCGGTCGCGCCCGACGCGGCGGCGGCGAACGCGGCGAAGCTCGCGGCGACCGGCGCGATCGGCTGCAATTTCGAGGACCAGGTGATCGGCGGCGCCGGGCTCCACCCGACCGAGCTGCAGGCCGCGCGCATCCGTGCGATCCGTGCCGCGGTCGGGCCCGATTTCTTCATCAACGCGCGCACCGACATCTTCATCCAGGCGAAGCCCGAGACGCACGACGAGGCGATGGTCGAGGCGGCGCTGGCGCGGGCAGAGGCTTATGCCGAGGCGGGCGCGAGCGGCATCTTCGTGCCGGTGCTCGCCGACCTCACTTTGCTCGCACGTTTCTGCGCGGCCTCGCCCTTGCCGGTCAATTTCATGGCCTGGCCGGGCGCGCCTTCGGCCGCCGAGGTCGCGGCGGCGGGCGTGGCGCGAATCAGCCACGGGCCTTTCCCATGGAAGCTGGCGATGAAGGCGTTGAAAGAGGCCGCCGTGGCGGCGATGGCGAAAAGCTAGAGCGCGGCCAGCGCGTCGACCAGACGGTCCACGTCCGCCTCGTTGTTGTAGACATGGGCGGCGATGCGGATCGCATTGCCGCGGAAGGCGACGTAGACATTGCGCTCGCGCAGCATCGAAAAGGCCCGGACCGCCGCCGCGCGCGGCAGCTCGATGCCGAACAGGTGCGGCCCGCGCGCCGGCGCCGAGGAGATGGTGAGGCCGAGCCGGACCGCCTCGGCCTCGATCCGGGCGGTCAGGCCCCCGACCCGCTCTCCGATCGCGGCCGCACCCCAGTCGCGCATCAGGCGGAGCGACGCGACCGCGCCATCGTTCATCTCGAGCGCCGAGCGCTCTCCCATGTCGTAGCGGCGCGCGCCGGGACGATAGTCGTCGCGATAATCGACGAGGCTCGAAAAATCCTCCGAGCCCTTGCGCGACAGCCAGTTCTGCTCGAGCGGCACGCCCTCCCAATATTTCTCGTCGGCGTAGAGATAGGCGAGGCCGTAAGGGCCGAGCAGCCATTTATAGCCGACCGCGATCACGAAATCGGGGCGGACCGCCGCCAAGTCGATCGGCACGATCCCGAAGGACTGGCTGGCGTCGACGACCAGGGCCGCTTTGATCTCGCGGGCGCGTGAGCCGATGGCGACGAGATCGAGCAAGGCGCCGTCGGTCCATTGCACGTTGGGAATTGCGACGACGGCGACGCGCTCGTCGAGCTGGGCCAGCACCGCATCCGTCCAGGTCTCGCCGGGCGGGCGCAAGACGGTGACGATCTCGCAGCCCTTTTCCGCGGCGAAGACGCGCCAGGCATAGACGTCGGACGGGAAATCCTCGGCGATGAGCAGCAGCCGGCTGCCCGGCGCCGCTGCGAGGTTGCGGGCGGCGACCGCCGCGCCGTAGCTGACCGACGGCACCAGAGCGATGGCGTCGGCGCGGGCGCCGGCAAGGTCGGCGAATAAGGCGCGGCGCGCCTCATGATCGTCGATCCAATGCTTCATCGTGACTTGCCAGGGCCGGGCGCGCCGCGCGGCGCCGGCCTCGATCGCCTCGCGCGCCGCGCGCGGCAGCGGGCCGACGCTGGCGCAGTTGAAATAAGCGAGATCGTCCGGAATCTCGAACAGGGCGCGGGGATCGACCGGGAGCATGGCCGCCCTCATGGACTCGCGCGCCCGACTTTCCTAGCCTTGGCGCCGGCGAAGGGGCGTCGCGATGGGCCCATTATTGCAGCGTTTCGAGGATCCGGAGACCGAGCGTGCCTTCCTGCGCGCCGAGCGCAAGGAGCGCGGCCAGGCGATCCGCGCCTTGATCGTCATCGCCGCGGCGACCCTCCTCTCCTACATCCTGATCAACCCGATGCATTTCCCGCCGGCGGGCGTGATCGCCTATAGCTGGGCGGCGACCATATTGATCGCCTTGCTCGCCGGCTTCTGGCTGCTCAGCCGCACCTCCTTCTATCTCGACAGACCCTGGATCGACCTGCCGGTCTTCATCCTTCTTGCCGGCGCGATGAAATGGCTGGCCCTGGTCCTCGCCGGGCTCTCGGCGTTCACCGGCTTCCCGCCACACGTCATGGCGATGGTGCAGATGGGGATATTATTGGTGTTCGCGAGCGTCGGCTTCGCGGGCACCTTCCGCCTGTTCCTGGCCTGGGCGTTCGCGGTGCTGGCGCTGTTCGCGGCCTGGCTGCTGACCCGCCCCGGCATCGCCGACATCAGCCGCGTCTACACGCTGACCAATTTCTCGACCTTCTTCGTCTTCGCGCTCTACTTCAACTGGGACATCGAGCGGCGCGCGCGCAAGGTGTTCGCGGCGACCCGGGCGCTGGAGGCCGAGCGGGCGAAGACCGAGGAATTGCTCTACAACGTCTTGCCGCAGGAGGTGGCGGCGCGGCTTCGCGCGGGCGAAGCGGTCGCCGACAGCTTCTCCGACCTCACCGCCGTGTTCGTCGACCTGGCTGGCTTCTCGACGCTTGCGAAGAAGCTGTCGCCCGGCCACCTCGTCAAATTGCTCAACACCTTCTTCTCGGCCGCCGACCGCTGCGCCGATCGCCACGGGCTCGAGAAGGTCAAGACGATCGGCGACGCCTATCTGGCCGTGCTCGGCGGCACCTCCGCACGGGCCGCCCCGGGAGCCGGCGGCGACGGCAGGGCCGCGATCCTGTTCGCGCGCGATCTCGTCGCCGAGCTGATCGCGATGGAGGAGGAGAGCGGCATCATCATCAAGGCGCGGATCGGCGTCCATAGCGGGCCGGCGGTCGGTGGCGTGATCGGCACGACCCGGCTTGCCTATGATTATTGGGGCGACACGATGAACGTCGCCAGCCGCCTCCAGGCGGTCGCGCCGCTGAACGGAATCGCGGTCTCGGAAGCGACCTATTTCCAGACCATGGCGATCCAGGATTACGAGGCGCAGAAGGTGGTGCTGAAGGGGATCGGCGAGACCGCGGCCTATGCCGCGCGGCTCGACGCGCGGGACGGGGAGAATTAATCCCGAACGCCGGCTCCAGAGCGCGCCGTGATTGGTTGGCATCGTCATTGCGAGGACCCCGGCGAAGGCCGGGGGACGAAGCAATCCAGTGGGCCTCCGAGATGAGCTGGATTGCGTCCACCGGCCTTCGCCGGGGTCGCAATGACGAAAGTGGGATCAATCTAACACAGCAGTTCTAGGTCTTGTTCGAGCGCAGGGTCGGGAACAGCGAAACCTTCCCGCCCGATTTCATCACCGTCTGGCGGAACATGACCGAGGCGATCCGCACGAAGATCGCGACCCACAGGAACTGCCAGAGCAAGGCGAGCAGGTGGGGCCAGAGCGATTCCGACTGGACCGCGAGCGCCATCATCGAAAGCGGCGAGCTCAAGGGAAAGAGATAGGCGACCCAGGGCAGGAGGCCGCCGCTCGCGCTGACCACGGTCCCGGCAAGCAGCAGGAACATCACTTGGGCGATGGTGATCGGCATCGAGATGGTCTGGATCTCCTTCACGCTGCTCGCCTGCGCGCCGACGCTGAGGAAGATCGCGCCGAGCAGCAGGAAGTTGGTGGTGAAATAGAGAAAGGTGAGAATGATGAAGATCGGCCAGCCGATCGCCGGGGCCACCGGCACGTCGATCCAGTCGCTGAGGACCTGGGTGAACAGATAAAGGCCGCCGAGAACCCCCGCCCAGAGCGCGATCCCGAGCAGCGAGACGGCGAGCGTGGCGATGAGCTTGCCCAGGAACACCGAATCGAGCGGCGCCGAGGCGGCCAGAATCTCGATCACCTTGTTCGATTTCTCCTCGATCAGATTGGTGACCATCATCGTCGCGAGCAGCACCGTGATCATGAAGATGATGAGCTGGGCGCCCCGCGCCATCAGGTGACGGACGCCGTGCAGATTGCCCGCCGCTTCCGCGGTGAGGACGCGCTCGAACGAAACGGGCGGCACGGCGATGCGCGCATCCGAGAGCGCGGCGGTCGTGCGCGCCTGGTCGAGGATGAGCCGCATCCTGCGCCCCACGCTGTCGTCGATCTTCGCCGGGCCGGTCAGCACGGGGCGGTCGAGCGTGCCGGTAAACACCGCGGAATAGGCGGCGCTCTCGTCGGCGAGCAGGGCACGGGCCTGGATGTCGGGATGCTCGGCGGGCGCCACCGTAATCAGTTTCGGGAAGCTGAGATCGGAGGTGTTGGCGACCAGAGCGGCGCGCGCCTGCTGGAGCGAAGCGACGACCTGGCTGTCGGCGACGAGCGCCACCTGCGCCTGCTGCGCTTCGCGGTCCGCGCGCTGCCCCGCCTGGCCCGCGGCCAGGGTCATGCCGAACAGGAAGGCCGGCATCAGCAGGAAGATGACGAAGGTGCGCGAATAGACGGTGGCGATGAAATCGCGACGGGCAATCACCCAGGCTGCTTCGAACAGGCCCATCATGCCGCGACGCCGAGCTCCGTCGGGGAGGGCTGGTCCATCTCGCGCGCCGCCGCTTCTCCGGCGATGGCGACGAAGGCATCGTGCAGGCCCGGCCGCTCGATCGAAAGCTCCTCGATACCGGCGCCGCCGTCCATCAATCCCTTCAGCAGCGGCTCGATGCCGCTCTTGGGCAGCTCGAACTGCCAGACGCCAGCCGCTTCGCGCGCATCGGCCGGCAGGGCTGCGCGCCAGGGTCCGTCCGCGCTCCGCGTCTTCAGCCGCACCTGCGGCCGGAGCCGGTCGCGCGCCTCGGAGACCAGGCCTTCGAAGCGGATGCGGCCCGCGGCGATGATCGCGATCCGCTCGCACAGGCGCTCGGCATGATGGATGACGTGGGTCGAGAAGATGATCGTGGTGCCGGATGCGGCCTCGTCGCGGATCAGGCTTTCGAGCCGGCCCTGGTTGATCGCGTCGAGCCCGGAGAAGGGCTCGTCGAGCACGACCAGCTTCGGCTTGTGGACGATCGTCCCGAACAATTGGATGGTCTGGGCCATGCCCTTGGAAAGAGACTTGATCGGCTTTTCGACATAATCGGCGAGGCCGTTCTCGCGCAGCAGGATCTCGGCGCGCTTGCGGCCCACATCGAGCGGCAGGCCGCGCAGCGCGCCCATGAAGGCGATCGCCTCTTTGGTGGTCATCGCCGGATAGAGGCCGCGCTCCTCGGGCAGGTAGCCGACGATCCTGGCCGCTTCGAGCGGCCGCTCATGGCCGAGCAAGGTCCGGGTGCCGCGATCGGGCTCGATGATCCCGAGCAGCATGCGCAAGGTCGTGGTCTTGCCGGCGCCATTGGGGCCGAGGATGCCGTAGATGCTGCCCTCCGGCACCGCGATGTCGATGCCCTTGACTGCCTCTTTTCCGTCGAAGGATTTGACGAGGCCTCTGGCTTCGATCGCTAGACCCATTATTTGTCTTGCCTTCCCCCTGGCTCAACCGGCTGGTAGCGGGAGAAGATGTTGATAGGCAAGACAAAGCTGCGCGCCGCGCTGGAGGCAAAGGCGGCCGAGCTCGGCTTCTGCGCGGTCGGCATCGCCCCCGCGGACGCAGCCCCGCGCACCGCCGAGCGCCTGCGCGCATGGCTGGCGGCCGGCGCCCATGGCGACATGATCTGGATGGAGGAGACCGAAACGCGCCGCGGCTCCCCGGCCGGCCTCTGGCCCGCGGTCAGGAGCGTGATCGCGCTCGGCATGAGCTATGCGCCCGGGGGCGATCCTTTGGCGCTCGCCGGGGCGACGGACCGCGGCCGGATCTCGGTCTACGCACAGGGCGCGGACTATCACGACGTGGTCAAGAAGGGGCTGAAGGCGCTCGCCCGCTGGCTGGTCGCCGAAGCGGGGTGCGACCTCAAGGTCTTCGTCGACACCGCGCCGGTGATGGAGAAGCCGCTCGCCGAGGCGGCGGGCCTCGGCTGGCAGGGCAAGCACACCAATCTGGTCAGCCGCCGCCACGGCAGCTGGCTGTTCCTCGGCGCGATCTATACCGATCTCGATCTCGGCGGCGGGCTCGAGGCCGACGCCCCGCACGAGACGCGCTGCGGCAGCTGCAGCGCCTGCCTCGACATCTGCCCGACCGACGCCTTCCCCGCGCCTTATCAGCTCGATGCGAGGCGCTGCATCTCCTACCTCACGATCGAGCATAAGGGCGCGATCCCGGAGGAATTTCGCCAGGCGATCGGCAACCGCATCTACGGCTGCGACGACTGCCTGGCAGTGTGTCCCTGGAACCGGTTCGCCGACGCGTCGCATGCCAACAAGGCCTTCCTGCCGCGCGCCGAGCTCGCCGCGCCCGCGCTCGGCGACCTGCTCCGGCTCGACGATGCGGGCTTCCGCAGGATCTTCTCGGGGTCGCCGATCAAGCGGATCGGCCGGGGCCGGATGGTGCGCAACGCCGCGATCGCCGCCGGCAATAGCGGCAATGCCAAGCTGAGGCCGGCGCTCGAGGCGCTGACCGGCGACGAGGATCAAGTGGTCGCCGAGGCTGCTTCCTGGGCGCTGGACCGTCTGGACGCTAGCGCGCCTGCTCCCGCCGGCTGAGCGCGGCGACGCAGGAGGAGCGGTCGATGTCGCGGCCGTCGGGCAGGCGGGCGTCGACATGGGTCACGACCGGCTCGGCGCCGCTGCGCGGCGGATAGAGATAGGCGTCGAGCACGCAGACCGGCCCGAGGAATTGCAGCTTGCGCGCGCTCCCTTCGCGCACGTCGAGATCCGGGTTGCCGAACAAGGCGACGAGGGCGCGCGCGCTTTGCCCGATCACGCTTTCCAGCCCGTTGGTGCTGTAGGCGGGAGGCGGCGGCGCGGCCGGCGAGCGGACCGGCGGCGCGGCTGCCTCCCGTACGGGCGAGACGCAGCCCGCGGCGAGCGCGGCGCCGATCGTTGCGACGAAAGTGGCCCTCCCCTTCATGACGCGCAGGCAATCATGGATGTGAACGCGGGACAAGCGAAACCGGCGCGAAACCGTCTCGCTCCGCCGCATCGCTTGCGGTCCGGCCGGATCGCGCTAGGGACGGACCATGCCGCCCTTCCATCTCGCCTTCCCGGTTCACGATCTCGCCGCGGCCCGCGCCTTTTACGGTGGCCTGCTCGGTTGCCCGGAGGGACGCAGCTCCGACGAATGGGTGGATTTCGATTTCTACGGTCACCAGATCGTCGCCCATCTCGTGCCCGCCCGTGAAAAGGGTGGCGCCAGCAATCCGGTCGACGGCCATGACGTGCCGGTGCCGCATTTCGGCGCGGTGCTCGACATGGGGGCGTGGGAAGAGCTGGCCGCGCGGCTCGAGGCGGCGGGCGTCGACTTCGCCATCCCGCCGACGGTGCGCTTCCGCGGCCAGCCGGGCGAGCAGGCGACCATGTTCCTCCGCGATCCTTCGGGAAACGCGCTCGAGATCAAGGCGATGGCGACGCCCGAGAATCTATTCGCGCGCTGATCCTCCCCGCGACGGGAAGGATTAAAGCGCCGCGCTGGCGTAGCGGCCGTCGAGATAGAGAAGGGGGTCGATCTCCGGCCGGGTGAAGACCTCCTCGACCACCCCGATGAAGATCGAATGCGTGCCGAACTGGTGATGGTCGGTGCGGCGGCAGAGGATCGAGGCCTGGGCGTCGAGCAATCGCGGCGCCGTGCCGCACTCCACGTCCCAGCCCGAGAGGAAGCGCAGCGCGTGCTGGGCGCGGTCGGCGAACATCGCCGCGATCGCCTCCTGGTCGCGGTGGAGGACGTTGACCCGGAAATGGGGCATCCCGCCCATCGGCGCATGGACGCTCGCGGTGCGGTTGATGCAGACCAGCAGGCTCGGCGGATCGAGCGAGATGGACGAAACCGCGGTGGCGGTGATCCCCATCGGCTGGCCGTCGACGCGGATCGAGATCACGTTCACGGTCGAGGCGACGCGGCGCATTGCCTGGCGGAAGCCTTGGTCGAGTGGGAGCGGTGCGGCTTCGGTCGTCATCGGCTGGAAAATCCCGCCAGCACTTCGCAGACCCAGCGGCCCGCGGTCAATGCGGTGATGTCGGAGACGTCGAGGCTTGGATCGAATTCGGTGAGGTCGACGAGACGGACCTTCGGGTTCCTGAGCGCGTGGCGGGCGGCGCGGAAGAACTGGTCGACGTGAAGCCCGCCAGGCCGCGCGCCGGGGGCGCCCGGGCATTGGGCGCGGTCGATCACGTCGATGTCGAAATCGATCATCACCGCCTCGACGCCCGCCTCGTCGAGCTTTGCCATCGCCTCGTCGAGGATGGGAATGATGTCGTCGCCGATGTCGGAGAGGGCGTAGACGTTGATCCCGGCCGCCGCGGCATCCTCGTCCATCTCTATCGTGTTGGCGAAGGACGCGAGGCCGATCTGGGCGATGTTCGCCCCGGGCAGCCCGTCCTCGAGCAGGCAGCGGACCGGATTGCCGTTCATCGGCCCCGCTTTCGTCTCCCGCATGTCGAAATGCGCATCGAGGGTGATCAGCCCCACTTTCGCCAGCGGCAGGCCGAGGCCGTGCGCGGCCGGGCGGGTCACCGCATTGTTGCCGCCGAGCAGGATGGTGAGCGGGTGGACGAGGACGCAGGATTCGACCGCGTCGCGGATCGGCAGGAAGCCGTCGGCCGGCATCACCCCCTGGACGGGCACGTCGCCGGCGTCGCGAATGGCAAGATCGAGCTCGAGGCGCGAGGTCAGATCCCAGGTGCTGAACCGGCGCAGCGCCCGGCGGATCGCGGCCGGGGCGAGATCGCAGCGCCCGGGCGTGACCGATCCCGCCTCCATCGGCGCGCCGAGGATCGCGACCGGCGCCGATTCGTCGTCCACGATCAGGTCGGCGATCGATTTCCAGCTCATCCTTTGCCCTTACACGCGTGGGGGCTAAGAGACGAGCCATGTGGGACCGGCTGCTCGTCGACTGCAACATCGCCACCATGGACCCGGCCGTGGACGCGCCCTTCGGCGCGGTCGAGAATGGCGCGATCGGCATTGCCGACGGGCGCATCGTCCGGGTCGGACGGCGCACCGAGCTCGCCGGCTACCAGGCAAAGAAGGTCGAGCCGCTGCACGGCGCCTGGGTGACGCCGGGGCTGGTCGACTGCCACACCCACCTCGTCTTCGCGGGCGACCGGGCGGGGGAGTTCGAGCAAAGGCTCGAAGGCGCGAGCTATGAGGAGATCGCCGCTTCGGGCGGCGGCATCGTCTCGACGGTGAGGGCGACCCGCGAAGCGAGCCTCGAAGAGCTGATCGAGGCCTCGCGGCCGCGGCTGAAGGCGTTGATGGCGGGCGGCGTCACGACGGTCGAGATCAAGTCGGGCTACGGCCTCGACATCGAGACCGAGCTCAAGATGCTGAAGGCCGCAAGGGCGCTCGAGGAGAGCGAGACGGTGCGGATCGAGCGGACCCTGCTCGCGCTCCACGCTTTGCCGCCGGAGTTTGCCGGCCGCCGCGAGGATTATGTTCGCCTCGCAATCGACTCGATCCTGCCGGCGGCCGCCGACACCGGCCTCGCCAGCGCGGTCGATGCCTTTTGCGAGGGGATCGGCTTCACCGCCGACGAGGTCGCCCTGCTGTTCGAAGCGGCCGCCGCGCACGGCCTTCGGGTCAAGCTCCACGCCGAGCAATTGAGCAATCTTCACGGCGCCGCGCTCGCCGCTGATTACGAGGCGCTCTCCGCCGACCATCTCGAGCATGTCGACGAGGAAGGGGTGGCGGCGATGGCGCGGGCCGGGATGGTCGCCGTGCTCCTGCCCGGCGCCTTCTACGCGCTGCGGGAGACGAGGAAGCCCCCGGTCGACCTGCTCCGCCGCTACGGCGTGCCGATGGCGGTGGCGAGCGACTGCAATCCGGGCACCTCGCCCGTCCTCTCGCCGACGATGATGATGTCGATGGCCTGCACTCTATTCGGCCTCACCCCCGAGGAGGCGCTGGCCGGGATGACCCGCGCCGGCGCGCGCGCGCTCGGCCTCGCCGACGAGGCCGGCACGGTCGGCGCCGGCAAGGCCGCCGACCTCTGCGTCTGGCGGATCGGCCGGCCGGCCGAGCTCTGCTACTGGATCGGCATGCCGGGTCCGGAGCGCCGGATCGTGGCTGGGGAGGATGCCTAGCTCTTCGCCGGGATGATGAGGTGACGGGATGTGAGATGTTCACTTCCGCAGTCCCCAGTCCTAAGACGCCGCATGCATTCGAGACGCGACAATAGCCGCCATATCGCGGCGCCGACGGGCACCGAGCTCAGCTGCAGGAGCTGGGCGACCGAGGCGGCGATGCGGATGCTGATGAACAATCTCGATCCGCGCGTCGCCGAGGCGCCCGAGGCGCTCGTCGTCTATGGCGGGATCGGCCGGGCAGCGCGCGACTGGGAGAGCTATGACGCGATCGTCGAAGTGCTGAAGCGGCTGGGCGGTGACGAGACCCTGCTCGTCCAGTCGGGCAAGCCGGTCGGCGTGTTCCGCACCCACGAGGACGCGCCGCGCGTGCTGATCGCCAATTCGAACCTGGTGCCGCATTGGGCGACCTGGGACCATTTCCAGGAGCTCGATCGCAAGGGCCTGATGATGTACGGCCAGATGACGGCCGGATCGTGGATCTATATCGGCACCCAGGGCATCGTTCAGGGCACTTACGAGACCTTCGCCGAAATGGGCCGCCAGCATTATGACGGCGACCTTCGCGGGCGCTGGATCCTGACCGCGGGGCTCGGCGGGATGGGCGGCGCCCAGCCGCTCGCCGCGGTGATGGCGGGCGCGCATTGCATCGCGATCGAATGCCAGGAGAGCCGGATCGCGAAGCGGCTGGAGACGCGCTATCTCGACCGGCGCGCGACCCATATCGACGAGGCGCTCGACATGCTGCGCGAGTCGCCGGTGCCGATCTCGATCGGCCTGCTCGGCAATGCGGCCGAGATCTTGCCCGAGATGGTGAAGCGCAAGATCAGGCCCGATGCGCTCACCGACCAGACCTCGGCCCACGATCCGGCGAACGGCTATCTGCCCATCGGCTGGAGCGTCGAGCAATGGATCGAGCTGCGCGAGCGTGATCCCAAGGCGGTCGAGACGGCGGCGCGGGCCTCGATGGCGGTCCATGTCGAGGCGATGCTGGCCTACATGGCGATGGGCGTGCCGACCTTCGACTATGGCAACAATATCCGCCAGGTCGCGAAGGACGAGGGTGTGATCCACGCCTTCGATTTTCCAGGCTTCGTGCCCGCTTATGTGCGGCCGCTCTTCTGCCGCGGGATCGGGCCGTTCCGCTGGGCAACGCTCTCGGGTGATCCCGAGGACATCTATCGCACCGACGCGAAGGTGAAAGAGCTCATCCCCGACGACCCGCACCTCCACCGCTGGCTCGACATGGCGCGCGAGCGCATCGCCTTCCAGGGCCTGCCGGCGCGGATCTGCTGGGTCGGGCTCGGCCAGCGCCACCGGCTTGGCCTCGCCTTCAACGAGATGGTTGCCTCGGGCGAGCTCAAGGCGCCGGTGGTGATCGGCCGCGACCATCTCGATTCGGGTTCGGTCGCCAGCCCCAATCGCGAGACGGAGGCGATGCGCGACGGCTCCGACGCGGTCTCCGACTGGCCCCTGCTCAACGCCCTGCTCAACACCGCGTCGGGCGCGACCTGGGTGTCGCTCCACCATGGCGGCGGCGTCGGCATGGGCTATTCGCAGCATGCCGGCATGGTGATCGTCGCCGACGGCACCGAAGAAGCCGCCCGCCGCCTCGAGCGCGTCCTCTGGAACGACCCGGGCACCGGAGTGATGCGCCACGCCGACGCGGGCTACGAGATCGCCATCGATTGCGCGCGCGAGCAAGGGCTCGATTTGCCGATGGTGGGACGATGAGAATGGCACCCCTCGTCACCCCGGCGAAGGCCGGGGTCTCTTGGAGACCCGCCGTGCCTTCCGGCTACGAGATCCCGGCCTGCGCCGGGATGACGGAAATATGATCACGCTCCGGCCCGGCGCCGTCACGCTCGCCGAGTTGCGCGCGATCTGGGAGGGCGCGCCGGCCCGGCTTCAGGCCGACGCCTGGGCCGCCATCGATGCATCCGCCGCAAGCGTCGGGCGCATCCTCGAAAGTGGGCGGACGGTCTACGGCGTCAACACCGGCTTCGGCCTGTTGGCAAACACGCGCATCCCAGCGGAAAGGCTGGCCGAGCTCCAGACCAATTTGATCCTCTCCCACAGCTGCGGGCTCGGCGAGCCACTCGACGCGAGGATCGTGCGGCTGGCGATGATCCTCAAGGCGATCGGCCTGGCGCGCGGCCATAGCGGCGTGCGGCGGATCGTGGTCGAGCGTATCCTGGCGCTGGTCGAGGCGGGCGCGCTGCCGGTGATCCCGAGCCAGGGCTCGGTCGGCGCCTCGGGCGACCTCGCCCCGCTCGCCCATATGAGCGCCGCGCTGCTTGGTCAGGGGGAGATACAGCTTGGGGGCGAGACGCTGCCGGCCGGCGAAGCACTGGCGCGGCTCGGCCTGGAGCCGCTGGCGCTTGGCCCCAAAGAGGGGCTTGCGCTGATCAACGGCACCCAGATCTCGACCGCGATCGCGCTCGACGTCCTGTTCCCCGCCGAGCGGCTGTTCGCCTCGGCGCTCGTCGCCGGCGCGCTCTCGACCGATGCGCTCAAGGGAAGCGTCGCGCCGTTCGACGCGCGGCTCAGCGCCGCGCGCGGCCAGCCCGGCCAGATCGCGGTTGCCGCCGCGTTGCGCCGGCTGCTCGACGGCAGCGCGATCGGCGCCAGCCACGCCGACTGCGCGAAGGTCCAGGACCCCTACAGCTTCCGCTGCCAGCCGCAGGTGATGGGCGCGGCGCTGGACCTGATCCGGAACGCCGCGCGGACGCTCGAGATCGAGGCTAATGCCGTCAGCGACAATCCGCTCATCTTCGCGGACGGCGACGAGGCGATCTCGGGCGGCAATTTCCACGCCGAGCCGGTCGCCTTCGCGGCGGACATGCTGGCCATGGCCCTGTGCGAGATCGGGTCCCTTTCGGAGCGGCGCACCGCCGTGCTCGTCGATCCCAAGCTCAGCGGGCTTCCGCCTTTCCTGATCGAGGAGAGCGGGCTCAATTCGGGCTTCATGATCCTGCAGGTCAGCGCCGCGGCCCTGGTTTCGGAGAATAAGAGCCTCGCCTTCCCGGCAAGCGTCGATTCGATCCCGACCTCGGCCGGGCAGGAGGATCATGTCTCGATGGCGACCCACGGCGCGCTCAAGGCGCGGCGGATCGCGCGCAACGCGGCCGGCGTGATCGGGATCGAATTGCTGGCGGCGGCGCAGGGGATCGACTTCCACGCCCCGCTCGTAACCTCAGCGCCGCTCGCGAAGGCGCACGCGGCGATCCGCGCCTCGGTGCCGTTCCATGAGAAGGACCGCTATCTCGCGCCCGACCTTGCCTGGGCGCAGGCGGCGGTGCTGGACGGCGCCCTTGCGAGCGCCGTCCAGGCCGATCTGTTCGATCAGTAGCGGACGGTCGGGACCGCCGCGGCGCCGGCCATCAGCATCGAGCCGAAGAAGGAGGCGACCATGAGGGCGACCACCATGCCGACGACGAAGTAGAGCACGAGCTGCACGACGATGACCACCACCGTATAGCCGACCGCCTTGTCGTCGCTGACGCGCATGAGGCGCGGCAGGCCGAGGTAGAGGAGATAGAGGCTGTAAAGGCCGACGATCGCAAGAATGGCCAGCATCGGAATGATCTGGAACACCCCGGCGAGCCAGGCCGCCGTCGCGGAATAGGCCGCCACCTTGAACGCCTTCACCGAATCCTTCGTGCCGCCGAAGCTCGGCGCAAGCGCGTCGATGATCAGGGCGCTGACATAGACGCTGACCAGCGACATCACATAGGAGATGACCGCCTGCCCCACCGAATAGGCGATTGGCGGCTTGTAGCTGAAGCCGAAGGCGCTGAAGCCGAAGACCTGCTGGCCGATCACCATGCAGATCGGACCGATCGCGGCGAGGATCAGGACGTAGGAGGTGAAGATGCCGCCGATCGTGGCGGGCTCGGCGTCGATGACGCCCCACTCTTCCTTCGGCTTGAGCAGAATGTTTTGCACGCGTGAAATGAGCGACATTGAGACCTCCCCTGTCAGGATCGGGGGAATGAAGCATGTTCGGAGGGAAATCTCAAGCGCCGCGCGCAACGCAAAAAAGCATCCCCGGAACGCTGCCGGATCAGACCCGGGTGATCAGGCCCAATGCGTCGCCCGCGGCCGCCGAGCCGGCCGTATTGTCGAACATGCACCAGGCCGGTCGCCCCGCCCGCCGCTCCTCGCGAAGCAGGCTTGCGTAGAGATCCAGCCGGCCGTCGTCATACCTCGAGCGATAGACGCGGGGCGAGCCGTGCAGGCGCCAATAGCCGAGCCCCCGCCACCCGCCGGGCAAGGCGGCGGCGGGGACGATCGCCGGGTCGGCGGCGACGCGGGCGACGCCGAGCGCGCTCAGCAAGGCATCGGGCGCGGGCTCGAACCAGCTCGGATGCCTGGGCTCGCAGACCAGGCGCGCGGGCGTCGCCGCCGCAAGCGCAGCCAGGAACGGTTCCGCGACCGAGGGGTCGAAGGCGAGCTTGGGCGGGAGCTGCAGCAGCAGGATCGCAAGCTTCCCGCCGAGACCGCCGGCCTCGTCGAGGAAGCGTACGACGAGGTCGTCGCAATCGGCGAGCTTGCGCTGATGCGAGATGGTCTTCGGAAGCTTGACCGCGAACCGGAACGAGGCCGGCACGCTCTCCGCCCAGCGCTCCCAGGTCGCGCGGCGGTGCGGCCGGTGGAAGGAGGAATTGATCTCCACGCCGTCGAACCGGGTGGCGTAGCGGGCGAGCGCCGAGCCTCCCGCGCCGAACGCGGCGGCGTCCCTCGCGGGAAGGCTCCAGCCCGCGGTGCCGATGACGAGCGACATTCGAATCCTCGCATGGTCCAACCCCGAATGGACTGGATCAACCACAACGCGGCGCGGCCCGGACTGCTCCCGGGGCAGGGGGCGGGAGCTTTGCGACCCCCAAAACGCAAAAGACCCCGCCGAAGCGGGGTCCTTGGTTGGATGCGGGACAGATTGTCGGGATGGAGAGTCGGTGTGGGCCCCGGATCAGGTTCGGGGCAACGCAAATCCTAAGCTCGCCTTCGGCTCGCTAATGATTTGCGTTGGTTGCGGGGGCAGGATTTGAACCTGCGACCTTCAGGTTATGAGCCTGACGAGCTACCGGGCTGCTCCACCCCGCGCCAACCTGAGCCGAGCCGCTCGGGGAGCGGCTTCTCTGACAATGTGAATGGGTTCTTTCGATCCGTCCATGCGCCGGCCACAAAGCCTGGCGACGACCTACTCTTCCAACGCTTAAGCGGTAGTACCATCGGCGCTGTCCGGTTTCACGGCCGAGTTCGGGATGGGATCGGGTGGGTCACGGACGCTATGGTCACCAAGCTATG
>Ga0070686_100000626_pt1 | contig 20674 bp, 21 predicted proteins | sample KBSS23LmetaG_FD_65654 | JGI IMG/M metagenome (GOLD analysis project Ga0070686, IMG submission 65654) | Switchgrass rhizosphere microbial communities from Kellogg Biological Station, Michigan, USA - KBS S2-3L metaG | ecosystem: Host-associated > Plants > Roots > Rhizosphere ... | reverse complement strand
CCTCACTCGGCAAGGCTTGGGCGTGTGTCAAAGGCGTGTTGACGCGCGTTACACCGATCCCGGCCGCTCGGCGCACGTTCTCCGAGCCCGTGGTGTGGGAAATCTCTTGGGAGTCTGTGACGCCTGCACCTATCGAGGTGTAAGCGATGGCACGCCGTGAGAAAACCGTCGCGATCACTACCGAGGGTCGCGACCGGGGGAAGTCGTTTGTAATCCGCGAAATGGCTGCGGATCAAGGGGAGCGTTGGGCCTACCGCGCTCTGCTTGCTCTGTCGCGCGGTGGCATTGAACTACCGCCGGGGCTGTTCGAGCGCGGATGGGCCGGGCTCGCGGAAATGATGCCGTACTTTCTCGTCATCGGTCTGCGCGCGCTCAACGGCGCGCAGTGGGCGGAAATCGAGCCGTTGCTTGAAGAAATGATGGCTTGCATTCAATACAAGCCGCCTTCCAACGCTCCATTGCAACAGCTCTTCCCCGGCGAGAATTGCCAGATTGAAGAGATAGCAACGCGCGCGCAGTTGCGCAAAGAGGTGTTCCAGCTACATTTAAATTTTTCGTTGGCCGAAGCGTTCCCGACTACGGACCCGTCCCCGTCGTCTCCGCCGTCGGCCAGCTAACAAAGTATGTCAACGTGCCGCCTATTATTGGGACGCTGGTATCAAGCAGACATGCAACTTTTGTTGAGTTGCAGACTGTGTACGGAGTAGGAGACGCATACGATCTATTAGAGATTGTGAACGTTGACGTGGTAAACGAACGACGCTTGAAAGATAAGAGATAGCCGCCGTGGGTAGTACAACGGTCATTGACCAACTCATCGTAAAGCTCGGTCTTGACCCGCGAGACTTCACGAAGGGTGAAAAAGAAGTAGCAAGCAGCGTTCTACGCACGAAGGAAACCGTGCGCAAGGGCACTGACGATATGGCGCGCGGCGCAGAGAGTGCCGCCAAATCCATTGCGTCTTCGGGCGGCGTACTCGCTAAGGTGTTCTCTCGCGGTGGCCTCGTGGGCATTGCAATTGCCCTTGCGATTGCCGCCGGCAAAAAGATAAATGACATGCTCTATGAGGTAGCCGAGAACACGCGCCGCCTCGGGCTCGATGCCCGCAATTTTAATGCGACGGCCGCCGGCTTGCGCAACATCGAGAACGCGGCCGAGCTGGCCGGCGGATCGCTGGAAGACGCCGTGCAGAGTGCCGGCGGTCTTACCAAATCGCTCTATGATTTGAGATTCAACGGTCAGATATCAGACTCGCTCATCATGCTTGCGCGCCTCGGCGTGCAGTTTCAGGATGCGAGCGGCAAGCAACGTGACTTCAAAGACATTGCGCTTGACACCGCCGATGCGTTGGAGCGGTTGCAGAAGTCGGGCCAAATGACGCGAGGGGATGCGTACTTCGCTGCGCAGCAAGCCGGATTCAGCGGCGGCCTCGCGAACCTTGTAGCCGACGGGCGCGGCGCGACGGCCGCCGGCTTCGCTCGGCAGGAAGCGCGCCGGCAGGTGAATGCGCAGGATGTGGCGGCCGCAAATCGCCGCGTGATCGCTTCGCAGAGTCTAGGCCAAGCGGGACTTGCTGAAGTCGGCACGCCGGCCATGACGAAGGAATCGCCGATAGCTTCCGCCGTCAATGAGAAGTTAGAAAAGACCATCACGGGCGGCATGCACGTTGTTGACTCGCTCGGCACAAAACTTTCTCACGCATCAGATAGGGCCTCGATGGCTCTAGGCGATTTGGCAGACGCCACCAAACGCATGATGAAGGCGCAAGCGGCGTGGTTCCGTGGGCAACACGTCTACGGCCCCGCACTCGATGCGGCCGCAGACAAGTACGGCATTGACCGCGACGTGTTGCGCGGGATCGCACGCACGGAAAGCGGCTATGATCCCAACGCAGTTGCGCGCAACCCAAAAACCGGCAAGGTGACGGGCAAGGGAATCATGCAGCTCAACCCGCAGTTTTTCCCCGGTGCCGGTCAGAATCCTTACAAGGATATTGATACGGCGGCGCAGCATTTTGCCGCGCTGTTGGAAAAGACCGAGGGCACCGAGCAAGAGCGATATGTAGAAGCGCTGCGCATGTACAACGCGGGTGAGAAGAACTACCGCGAGGGCACAAACATAGGGCCTCAAAATAAAGCCTACGCGGGCAAGGTGCTTGCAGGCACATCGCTTGCGTTGCCCACGCCTAACGCGCAGGGCTCCACGGTCAACAATCGTACTGACGTGACGTTTGAGAATGTGACCATTCAAACGCCGCGCACGGATGGCCGCGCGGTGGCTGACGAGTTCATAGATACGACGCGGCGCAAGATGCTGGCGTCGCATGCGGATGCCGGGGTGCAGTAATGGCAATCATCCCAAAGCCGCCGTTTCCCAATGTGCCGAAGGCTCCGGGCGTCCCGCAGCTTGCGCGCTCAAATCTGTTTCCCGCATCGCCGGGGCCAGTTATCGGGCTTGCGCTCGCGCTTGGCAAGCTGTGGCAGTCTATCTTTGCGCAACCGCAGTGGGGCATCTACAAGACAAACCCGCCCAATACAAAAGATGCGAGCGGCATAGAGACAGTGACCATAGTTGCTAAGCGTGTGCCTGTGGTGGTGCCGGATTCCTTCGGCGAGTTCGCCTATCGCAATGAGTGGGCTGTGTCTGACTTTCCCGTACAGCAAGGCGCTTTTGCCAACTACGATAAAGTCTCTCAACCGTTTGAAATCATGCTGCGGCTCTACAAAGGCGGCACGAAGGAAGCGCGCCAAAAGTTTTTGGATAGCATCGAAGCGATTGCGGGCACGTTGGACTTATACGACATTGTCACGCCTGAAAAGTCTTATGTTGGGGTCAATGTGATGAGGTACGAAGTCACGCGACGCGGCGCGCGTGGGGCGTACTTTTTGTCTGAAGTCGATTTGTACTTCCGCGAGATTCGCACGGTGACAGCGGCTTATACCTCTACAGCGGTCACCACTCAAAACGCACAGAATCCTTCCGCGCAGTCTGTGACCAACACGGGCAGCGTGCAGGCGCAGCCTACGACACTCAAAACAGGGGAGTTGCAATAATGCTTCTCATCCCGTTGCAGGCTACTCCTAATCAGACGTTGGCGGTAACGCTCGCGCGCCAAGCTGCGCAGCTCGCTCTACGTCAGAATGGCCGAAACATCTATTTTGATTTGCTGCTTGCCGGCAGCTACGTTGTGCGTTCTCGTATCTGCCGGGACCGTCAGCGCCTCTTACTGGACGCGAAATATCGCGGCTTCGTGGGAGATTTTTTGTTTGTTGATACGCAGGGGGTGAACAATCCGCAGTTTGCCGGGCTCGGCTCGCGCTATCAATTGGTCTACTTGGCGGCGGGCGAATGACGAGCTTTACCGCCAAACGTTTGCGCGTGACCATGATCCTTGCGGGGTCAAACGCCGTGTTCCCCGGCACCGATAGCAATACGTTGGTGCTGGAAAACATGCGCGTAAGCGCTTCGGTGCAAGCAGTTGTCCGCCTTGCGACACAAGCGGAAATCCGCATCTACGGAATGTTGCAAGCAGACATGAATGCTATGTCTGTGATTTGGGCTAATCCTCCCGTTGTTTTAAATCACCTTGTCATTTTGGAAACGAACAATACCGGCCGCGAGGATGGATGGGTGCAGGTGTTCAAGGGCACCGTGACCGAGGCACAGCCGGACTATCGCGCCGCGCCGGATGTATCTTTTAGCATACTGGCGCAGACGGGCTACTCGGTTCAAATCAACCCGGTGCCCCCAACGTCTTACCCCTTTCAAGTTGATATCGGCGTCGCGGCGGCCGATATCATCGAGCGCATGGGGCCGCCGTGGACCTATGTAGACGGGGGAGCTGACGGCGTGCTCACCAACCCTTACTTTTCCGGCACGCTTTGGGATCAACTCGCGCAGGCTTGCGCAGCCGCAAATGCAGATTTTTACGTGCAAGGCGACGAGATTTTGATTGTGCCTTTTGGCAAGCCTCGCGACACTTCGCCGGCCGTAGTGCTCACTCAGGAAACGGGCTTGATAGGTTACCCGATGTTTGAACGCTCGGGATTGATGGTCAGCGCGTTGTTTGACCCGGTCTTTTCGTGCGGCGTGCCTATCGAGATTCAAAGTCAGGTGCCGAGCGCTTCGGGCCGCTGGTTTCCCTATTCTATCTCGCACGCCCTTGAGGCGCGCGTACCGCGCGGCCGTTGGTTTTCACAGCTTCAATGCTTGCGGGTGTTGGCATAGATGCCCGTAGCAAATCAAACACCGGGGAACACCGCCAGCGACTACGCAACAATTCAATTTGTTGTGACGCAACTTTTGTCACGCATGGCAACCGCTACCCTCGTCAGGGTGCAGAAGTGTACGAACGCGGGCGGCGTCGAGCCCGTGGGTAAGGTTGATGTGCAACTCTTGGTGGATCAAGTCACCGAAGACGGCCAGACAATCCCGCATGGCACCGTGTTTAACGCGCCGTATCTGCGGATACAGGGCGGCGCAAATGCAGTGATCCTAGACCCGCAGCCCGGCGATATCGGCTTGTGTGTCTTTGCGATGCGCGATATTTCCTCAGTGAAGAGTGACCCGGACGCAGCCCGCAATCGTGCGCCTGTGGCCGGTGCGCCGCCGGGATCGAAGCGGACTTACAGCTATTCGGACGCGCTCTATGTTGGCGGCATGCTCAACGCTGCGCCCACGCAGTACGTGCAATTTACGGATACCGGCATCGTCGTAAAGGGGCCAACGATCAAGTTGGATGGTGACGTGCATATCACTGGCACAACGACGATGGACGGAGCGGCCACCGCGCAAGGCACAAACGTACACACCCACACGCACAGCGGCGTAACGCCCGGCGGTGGTAACTCAGGGCCGCCAGTATGAAAACGCTTTTACTCGATATCACGCGGTGGGATTTACTGACGGATGCGGCGGGCAACATCGCCGCAGCGGAAGCGCCCTACGAACAAGCGCAGGATGTGGCAAGCGCGCTGCGCACTTTCTTGGGTGAAGTCTGGTATGACACCACGCTAGGCATTCCGTACTTCCAGCAAATTCTAGGGCACACGCCGCCGGTAACACTCTTCCAAGAGTTGATGGTGCAGGCCGCAAAGACGGTGCCCGGTGTGGTCTCGGGCGAGTGTACAATACAGGCGTTCGAGGATCGCCGCGTAAATGGGCAAGTGACTTTTACGACTGACGACGGGCAAACGGGTACGGTGGCACTACAATGAGCACGAATGTTCCGCAAGTTGACTTCGCACCGGAAGGGCTCATCGTTCCGCAAGAGGCCGAGATTTTGGCCGGCGTGCAGGAAGATTATAACGAGGCTTTCGGCGGCAATCTCAACCCGGCGTTGAACACTCCGCAGGGTCAGCTTGCGAGTAGTACGGCCGCCGTGATCGCAAACGCTAACGCTGCGCTCGCCGAGTTCGTCAACCAAGTGAACCCCGACACAGCGGACGGGTTCATGCAGGATGCAATCGCGCGTATCTACTTTCTTGAGCGTTCCCCCGGTGCGCCAACCAACGTTGCGTGTCAGTGCGTGGGCGCGTTCGGTACAGTGATACCCGTAGGCGCGCAGGCGCAAGACACCAGCGGCAACCGCTACATATGTACGGATGGCGGCACTATTCCGGTGTCGGGGACAATCACGCTCAACTTCGCCAACGTTTTGAACGGGCCGATTGCTTGCCCGGCTAACACGCTGACGACTATCTACAAAGCTATTCCGGGTTGGGACACAATCAACAATGCGCTTGATGGGATTCTCGGGCGGGATGTTGAGACGCGCGCAGAGTTTGAATTCCGCCGCGCCAACAGTGTTGCAGTCAATGCCCACGGATCGAAGGAAGCGATTTACGGCGCAGTGTTTGAAGTGGCCGACGTTCTCGATGTGTTCGTCACTGAGAATGTCACCGACGCAGTGGTCAACTATGGCGCGACCAACTACCCGCTTGCGCCGCATTCCGTCTATGTCGGTGTGGTGGGTGGAGCCGCGCAGGATATTGGGGACGCGATCTATACTAAAAAGGATTTGGGTTGCAACATGAACGGCAACACTACTGTTACCGTTTTTGATACGAGCTACACGCCGCCGTACCCTTCCTATCAAATCAAATTCAACCGGCCGGACCCGCTGCCCATCCTGTTTGAAGTGCAGCTTGCGAATAGCGCCGCGTTGCCGGCCAACATTGTGCAGCTCGTGAAAGATGCAATCATTGCATCCTTTAACGGGCTCGATGGCTCGCCGCGCGTGCGCATCGGCGGCTTGATTCTCGCTTCCAAGTTCTACACGCCTGTTTCTGCAATCGGCCCCGAGGTGTCCATTCTCTCGATTCTCATAGGCACGGTGACGGCTACTCTCAATTCAGTGACCGCCGGCATTGACCAAGCGCCGACGGTTGACGCGCTGGACATAAACGTAGTGATTGTCTAAATGGCAACGTGGACAAAAGTAGATGGTGGGATTCATCCGGGGGACGGCATCTACGATGTTGCCGTCTTGGATGCGAACACCGTTATAGCGATCACTGGCGACAATAAAATTTTGCGCAGTGCCGACGGTGGCGATACGTTCGCCGAAGTCGTCGGTGCGCTGCCCGGCGCGGCGCTGTTTGATATCGCGGCCGGCAATGGTATTGCGGTTATCCACGGCAACAGCGGCGGCCTCGGCAAGCTCTTTTCTTCAATCGACGGCGGCTTGACGTGGGCCGATGTAACGCCGGGCGGCGCTACGATAGCCGGCAGTCCCATTGCATTCTTGCCGGGCGTTGGCGTCTTCATCATTTGCGATTCGGTCGCCACTAAAATTTGGTCATCGTCGGACGGTGTCACGTGGGCCGGTCCCGCTGTGGCAGGATTGCCCGGCGTTTCGGTGGGTGCTTTCGTTCGCGGGTATTTCGCCGAAGGTGCCGGTGTCGCGGTGTTCTCGGGTGTCGCACTCAATCCTAACATTTGGTTTGTACAACTGAGTTCCCCGGACGGTGTCAACTGGACCACGCGCAACTCGTTGATGGTCACGTCGCTGACCGAGGCTACGGTAGCGTGGAACGGCGCGGCCTTCGATGCCGTGGGGTTGGTGGATGGCACGGACGGGACCAACTATACGAGCCCTGACGGTATCGTCTGGACGCTGCGCAACAGCGGAACCCCGCCGCCGCCCTATGCGGATGCGCAAGCAACGCTCGGTGCAGACTTCTACGCCAGCGATTACAGCTCAAACAACATTGGCAAGTCAGTAGACGGCGGCGTCACATGGACGCCCGACACGGTGCCCAATTGCACCTATGCCGATTTGTGTAGCGTGACAGGCGCGGTGCTGGCGTTCGCTGAAGCTATCGAAGCGAACGACGGCGCGGTATGGACAACGGAGCTTGGCCCCTTCGTTACGGGCGGATTCATCAACCGGGTTGTAGATGCCTACGGGCTCACAATCGGCGTTGGTTTGGATGACGCAGGCGACGGCGGAATCTGGAAGCGCGATACAACCCCGGTGCAAGTTGAAGTGCCGCCCGTTGTTGGGTTGCCGCTCGCATCCGCCGAGTCTGATATTTTGGCCGCGTCTCTCGTGGTGGGTGCGGTCACGTCTGAAGCAAGCCTGACGGTTCCGTTAGGTGTGATCATTCGACAATTCCCGCTCGGCGGCGCACTCGTTGATGAAGGCACCCCCGTTGATCTTGTGAAGTCTTCCGGGTATATCGACGCGCCCGACGTTGAGGGCAAGACTGCGTCCGCTGCCAACGCCGAGATTTTGGCCGCCGGCCTGTCCGTGGGTGAACCCGGCGTAGGCATCAGTGACACCGTGCCCTACGGTAGCGTGATATCTCAAGACCCGCCGCCGCACACCCACATGCTGCCGGGTCAAACAATCACCTACGTTATTTCGGTGCCGGATGGTGACTTCAACGTCCGGCAAACGGTCATCAGTCAGTATGCCAACAGCCCAACGCTTTTGCGGTTGGTTGACAACATGGCGGAGTATCTACGCGAAGGCGTGAACCTCGCTAAGTTCTATCAATTCGTGTGGAACGTTGACACGGCGGTAGGCTTTGGGCTCGATACGTGGGGCCGCATCGTTGGCGTGTCGCGCTTGCTGCAAATCCCCGGCGCTGACCCTATCGTCGGTTTCGACAACGTGAGCTTTCCGAAAGACTGGTATCCAATGAGCGAGGGCCGATGGGCTCTTGAAAATGAGATAACCACCGCTTACGAGCTGCCGGATGATGCCTACCGCGTTTTGATTCTGACCAAGGCGCTTGCAAACATCGTCACTACGACAGCGCCTGCGCTCAACAAACTTTTGAAAAATATGTTTCCGGGTCGCGGCCGCGCCTTCGTGCGCGACCTTGGGAACATGGCTATGCAGTTCGTCTTTAATTTCCAGCTCACCACCGTAGAATTCGCTATCCTCACGCAATCGGGGGTCTTGCCGCATCCGGCGGGCGTGTTCTATTCGGTAGTGGTGATCCCCGGCGGCCTCTTCGGATTCCAAGGGTACACCGGGGCTAGGCCGTTCAACTTCGGTGTATTCAATTCGAGGCCGCCATAATGCCAGCTCCGCAACCTGTTTTTGTTCCCAAGGCGTTTGCGCTCAACGCGGCCCCCGCGCGTCGCAACGTCATACCGGACACAACGGCCGATCCACAGCGCGCCTCATGGGACGTAGGCTATCCGCCGCAAACCATGACGCCCGTAGTTGCCGGCGGCAAGCCCATGCTTGGCCCGGATATGAACGGCGTTCTTTACATGCTGTCATCGCACACCGTCTACCAGCAAAGCGGGCAGCCGTACCGCTGGAATGCTGACGTGGTCGTTGCGATTGTCGGCTACGCGGCCGGCACGCTGCTAGGTTCAACCGATGGCAAAACGCTATGGATGAATCTTGTAGACGGGAACATCACGGACCCCGACAGCGTGGGCGCTGCAAATTGGGTTCCGCTTTATTCCTACGGGATCACTTCACTACCGCCAACAAACGGCGGCCTTGTGACTGCAACCAACGCGCAGGCTTCTAAGTCTGTCATCGTGATTACCGGCGTGTTGACTGCAAACCTTCAATTGGTTTTGCCCAACGTGCTGCGGCGGTGGCTCATCGTCAACAACACTTCGGGCGGCTTCACAACGACAGTGAAGACGGCGGCCGGCGGCGGCGTGCAGGTTCCTCAAGCGGGTTTCGCCGGTCCTACCGAGGTGTACGGGGACGGGGTCAACATCTACAACGTGGTGGCACCTATCACGTTGCCCACGGATGTTGCGCCTACTCCCAACACCATTGCGTTGCGCTCAAATGCTGGATATCTCTACGCTACCTATTTCAATCAAAATAGCGCGCTGGAAAATTTCAGCATCAGCGAAGTCTACGCGGGTGCCGGCGATGGATTTTTGCGCAAGATAAACCGCGCGAACTTCGCCGCCAACTTTTTGCTTTCGCAGTTCGCCGGCCAAGTGGTGAATGCGCAAGTGCCGGTGGGTGCGGTGGATCAATACCGTACTACGATTTTGAATGACTCTCTTTTGACCGGCAACGCGCGTGCGCCTACTCCGTTCTCGGGGGACAACTCAAACAAGATTGCCACCACGGCATTTGTGCAGGGTCAAAAGTCTTTGGCAGGCAACGGCTACGTTGTCTTCTCAAACGGGTTGATTTTGCAATGGGGCTACGTCACCAGCAACGTGACGGATCACTTGCCGGTGGTGTTCCCTATCGCTTTCCCCAACAACGCCTTTGCGGCTTTTTGCTGCACGAACCGCGCAAACTCGGGCGCATCGAGCGGCTACAACTTCGTCTTCAATCTGTCCACCAACGGCGCAACGTTCATCATGGACACCCGCGCGGGCGTGGCGGCTGGATTTGGCGGCTACTGGTTTGCTATCGGGAATTAAATTATGAGCGGCACAACTGCACCTCAATATCCAATCACCGAGCCCTTCGGCGCGCTCGCGGCCAGCCCGGCGGATATCACGCTACCTATCCCTGTGCCGTCGCAAATCGGCGTGCTCGTGGGCGCGGCGTCGTTTGAAGATGGGTTCCCACCGTCAACGCACACGGACCCGGAAGCCGGCGGTGTGCCGCCCTATGGGCAGGACATGAACGGCATTCTATATATGCTGTCTCAGTACGCCGCGCTCGCGCAGGCGGGGCAAATTGTCCCCTTCAACACCGATACCGCAACCGCACTTACGGGCTACGCAGTGGGTGCGAAAGTCGCGAGTGTCGCCACGCCGGGCCGTGTGTGGACTAACTGGCTTGATGGCAACACGAATGACCCGGACGCCGTAGACACGGGTTGGCAGGCGGATGACCCACTCTACGCGAGCGACGCGCCGGCCGCCGGCACATTCAACGATGTGGCGTTGCCGGGCGCAAGTGACTACGTGCTCGATGTTGATACAACTGCCGGCAACGTGGTTTATACCGGCTTCGTTGCGCAGCGGCGCGGCCAAAAGCTGACGCTCGCCAATACCGGGGCCAACCTGTTGAGTATTCATGTGTTGGTAGGTTCGGCCGCAAACAATCAGGTGCGGGGCCTTGACTTAGATTTAGTACAGGGTCAAACCGTGACGATTCAAAAAGTAGTTGATGGTGCTCTTAATAAGTGGGTGTTTGTATGATTAGTAAAAACAGACGTGCGTATGTTGCTTTAGGCGTTGTGCTGGCGGCCGTTGCCTCGGTCGCACTGGCCGGCACCTTCAACTTGTTTTCGCCGGCAACCGGCGTGCTCAAGGGCAGCTCGTCAACCTATGTGACCACCGCCGCCGTGTCTTCGGACATTCGCGCGATGTGGACCGGCACTTGCAATGCCTCAAGTTTCCTACGGGGTGATGGGGCTTGCGCCACCCCCGGCGGCACGGTGTCGAGTGTCGGGCTGACGATGCCGTCGGGCTTCTCGGTGAGCGGTTCGCCGGTCACCAGCTCGGGCACGCTCGGGGTAACAACCTCGCTCAATGGCGTATTGCATGGCAACGGCTCCGGCTTCACTGCGGGCAACGTGTCGTTGACTTCGGAAGTGTCAAACACGCTGCCGGTGGCAAATGGTGGCACCAACCTGACCACCGCAACGGATGACGCCGCTATCGTGGGCAATGGCACCACGTGGGTTGCAACGGCCGTTCCCAACTGCGGCAGCTCTACGCAGGCGCTTGCCTATAGCACCAGCACCAACGCCTTTAGCTGTCAGACTATCAGCGCCGGCACGGGCACGGTGACGAGCATTGCCGCCGGCACCGGCTTGAGCGCGAGCCCCGGCAGTCCTATCACATCGAGCGGCACCCTGTCGGTTGACCAAGCCTTTACGCCCACGTGGACGGGGCTACACACGCACTCACCCACGGCGGCCGGCACTGCGCTGACGGTGAACAACACGAGCGCGGGAGCTAATACCACTTTGGCGGTGCGCTCTTCGTTCAGCTCCGCATCTACTACGCCGTTGCTGTCTTTGAAGTCTACGGCTTCAACTCCCTTTGCCACGTTCTCAATATCGGCAAACGGCACCATAGGAACGGATGATTTTGCACTGTTCCAAAATGGAACCAACACGGATGCGACGGTGCTTAATCGCAGCTCTACCGGCGCGCTGTTCCTCGGTGCCGGCGGTTCAAACCGCATTGAGATTTTCTCTACCGGCGGCGTTACGGTGGGCTCGCCAACCGGCGGTGATCCGGGGGCCGGCAAAATCAATGCGCAAGATGTGCAGGTGAACGGCGCTTCGGTTATCACTCCAACATCCGGCACTTACACTGCCACTCTTTCGACGGGATGCACTACGACACCTACGGCTACGGTGAAGTGGGCTAAGACGGGGAATATCGTTGTTCTCAATTTCGGGAACTTTGGAACCTGCACAAGCAATACTACAATCATGTCTCTTGATGCGAGCGTGCCGGCAGCCGAGCGCCCGGCAACGAACCAATGCGCGAATGTCATTTCAGTTGAAGACAATACGGTCATCAACCACGCTACCGCGCGCATTCAAACAACCGGGGTTGTTGATTTTGGCCTCGATGGTGCAAGCGGGGGCTCGTGCAGCGGTGCGGGCTGGACGGCTTCAGGCACAAAAAGTTTAGGTTCGGGCTTCTCGCTTGTGTATCAAACAGCAAACTAAAATGGAGCGTAGCCGCAATGTTTTTATTCGATCTTTTCCGCTTACTACGGCCGCCGCATCCGTTGGACAACAACGGCGCGAAAGACGGCGATCCTGTCTATCGAGCACAGCTCTACGAGGTTCGCGTGCGTGACTGGCATTGGAGAATCAATAACATGGTTCTACTTCTGACGATGTTTATAGGCTTGCTCATTTGGGCGTTGAGCCCTAGCGGCCTTCCCATGCTCGGCTCGATTGCGTGGGCGCAGACGGTTGACCAAAAGATACAAGCGGCCGTGAATCCCATTCAAAGCAAGGTGGATAAAATCGCGCAACAGACGGACCAAATTAAAGCCCAACAGGATGCGGCCGAGCTGTCTAACCTTCGGCAAAAACTCTTTGAGACTCGCGTAGCGCAGTGCAAGGCGCGAGCGCAGGGCAAAGACCGAGGCAGCAACAACCCATACACGGACAGGATGCAAGAGCTTCAAAATTTGCATTACAACCTGACGCACGCCTACTACCAAGCGCCGGCCTGCGAGGATTTGTAAGTGCATCTAGTCTTGACACGCGACACGTACACCAAACATGAAACGTTGGGTGTGCTTGAGATTGCCGGGCAGCGTTTCCAGACTATCGAACCGCCGTGGGTGCCCGGCAATGATCCGGGCGAAGACGGCGGCGAGCCCGGCAAGTCCTGCGTGCGCGAAGGTATCTATGCGTTGGTGCCGCACGATTCAGCAAAGCACCCGCGCACCTTCGCGCTCGTCAACGCAGAGCTTGACGTGGTCCACAACCCCACGCCGGGCAAGCGCAGTGATGTTTTGATTCACTCGGCCAATTGGGCGCGCGAGCTTGAGGGCTGCATCGCGCCGGGGCAAGACCGCGAGCGAGACGGCGAAGTATGGATGGTCACGCACTCTAAGGCTTCGCTGCGCACAATCCTGTCTCTCATGCCGTGGGAAATGGGGCACACCATTGAAATTCGTAAATCAACTGTCGGGGAGCAAATCGCATGAGCGCATTTTCAGATAAAGCAAAAGCTGTCCTAGCAGCTATTGCGCCGGAGCTTGGCGTAGCGTTGGGCGGCCCTTTCGGCGGCATGGCGGGCGCAGCACTTGCCCGAGCGCTCGGCACCAAAGAAGCCGGCGATACTGCAACAGACGCCGCGATAGTCAGCGGTGATCCCGAATTGCTGTTGAAGTTGAAGCAAGCTAACAATGACTTTCTATTGCAAATGGAACAGCTCGGTATCAAAAAAGAACAACTCTACTTTGATGACCGCGCGAACGCACGAGCCCGAGAGGTAGCGGTACGTGATCGCACGCCGGCCAAACTCGCATGGATGATTATAGGCGGCTTTTTGATTATCTCTTTAGCGCAGCTTGTCGCTATGATGGGGTGGGCCGCCGAGGTGGCAAAGATTCCCCCGCAAGGTTGGCTACTCATTGGCAACATATCCGGCTATCTCGCGAACGAAGCCAAACAAGCGGCGGCGTACTACTTCGGCAGTTCGCAGGGCTCGAAAGAGAAAGACGAGACTATCGCGACGATTGCAAAGTCTGATTGACATAAAACAGGCGGTCATGCCCCGCTGTCATAATACGGCGGGTCATGACCACTTGAATTATGTTACGCGGCTAAATCGAACAGCTCTTGCACCACCGGGCCGCGCTCGATGATATCGAGGTGGCGCGCGTTCACGGTCCAAAACCCGTTGCCTGTATCAATCAGCGCGAAATCTTCCCGAGTCTTCCAAGTGCCGTAGCGGCTCACATGGGTAACGCGCTCTTCCACGCGCAACACCCGGCCTTCGATCCCTCGCGGCACTTTGCGGCCGCGCGCCACGCGGACCCGGTCACCCTTGAACACGTCCCCGCGCTCGAACGCCATAGCCAACAGTTTGAAGGCTACCGCGCGCTCGTGGCGCTCTTCGTAGCGCTTTACCGCAGCCTGCACGCCGGCATGCGTGGCATTCAACAGCCGGCGCACGGTGTCATGATGCAGCGGGGCGGACGGGTAGGCGGTGGCCGCATACTGGAAGTGATCGGGCTTTTCTTCGTCGGGGTTCCACACGGTGAGCCAAAAGTAGGAATCATCCCGCAAATTCTGTTCACGCTCGGCGAGCACAAAACCTTCGTACTGTTGTTCAATGGACATGCGCGTTACTCCGTTGCAGTGTGGGCGTAGCCTATCACTGACGGGTCCGTCAGTCTAGTGATGCACGTCTCAATCTTCCCACTTACCATAACGGTCTTCTTCCCACGCATCGGGCACCTTGACCGGCCACGGCTCCCCGTCATCGCACACGGCCCAATGAGGCAGCGGGCGAACAAGGCTCATGTAGTGCGCCACGCTGCCGCAGTTGTTGGGTACTTCGGTAACGTTCTCATCGTGCGTGTGCATCACTACCGGGTAGCCGTGTGCTTCAAGCCGCATGATGGTGTCGGCCTGAATCTCGCGGCACATGTGGCTTATGGTGTTTTGAGTTTGCACACCGCCGTAGAGCTTCATGCGGAGCCAACCTATCGGCCCCTTTTGTTGGTTGGAGTTCCAACCTTCATAACTCATTTCATATTCCCACGGGCTCGCGTAGTCGCGCATTGAGCGTTGCAACCGTGGCGCGTGGTAGCGGATGTATCCGCCCGAGGGCGGCCGGCAGTAAAGCGTATCCTCGTGCATTTGATAGGCTACGCCGCGATAGCCAAAGCAATTGCCCGGTTCGAGAATGGCCGCGATGGCTGCGCCCTCAAGCCCGTAGAGTAGCTGTTGCTCGTCTTCCTTAAATTTGTTGATAGTCTGACCACCCCAATAATTTACAACGTTGGGGATCGCTGCCCGAGTTTTCAAAATCAGCGATTTGATGAAATTGTCATCACCGTACTCTTCGGCTCCAAAACGTTTCCACCCGTGAATCCACGCGCCGAAGTCAGCGGACAAGACCGCGAGCTTTCCTAGTTGTCTGTCCGGGTGGTGCTTTTTCTCTCGGTCCCTGTAATCCAAATAAAATTGCAGCGGTTTGCCCGTGAGCATGGACGCCATAGCTTCGTAGATTTTGCCGTGCGTGCGAAAAACGTTGATACGCCAGTCTTCGCCGGCCATGCAGGAAGTTGCAACCGCTTGGATGGCGGTAAAGTCCGCCGATATTAAACGGTGCCCCGGCCGGGCAACAATCATGGATCGCAAACAACTTGCGATCACTTCCAAGGCGTCATGCTCGGGGAATTCATATTCCACCAGCTCTAAGCATCGCGTGCGGATGATGGCAAGTGCGCGCTGCACTTGTTCGGGCTTTGAGAAGATGCCCTTGTACAAGTTGGCGGGCTGCACGCCCTGACCATTCCAAAGGCCCGTGTGCGCGCCGTAGTAGACGTATTGGTCGTAGAGCCGGCCGGCGGCCGTCGATTGCACGCGCAGCGCATAGTATTTTTTGACACTGCCGAATGCGAGAAGCTGACGGATGCGCAGCACGCGCAGCACGCCGGCCGGGTAGTCTGTTCGTTTGAGCCCTTCGGTGATGCTGTCTTCATCGAGCGTGTAGAGGTGGACGCCCTGCCCGCGCATCCATTCGAGCATGCGCGCAACTTCGGTGGACTCTGACACCGCGCCGTTTGTTATCTGCCGAAGCTCGCCGTTGTATTTGGCTTCGCACTGTTCAATGATCGCGATGCAATCCTCTACGGCGTCACGGTCTATCTGCATCCCGCGCATGTTGATACGGAAGTCAGTCAACCATACGGCCAACTCCCGCTCGCTCAAGTCTTGCGTGCGCACGCTCGCTTCCGCTTCGGTGCGGATATCTTGCCGGTTGTAGTCGTAGAATTTTTGGAAGTCTTCGCGAGCTGTAAACGGCGTCCATTTCAAATCAGGGTTTGACTTCGTGGGTTTGCGCGGCACAGTCAACTTGCGGATGAGCGTATCGCCGGCAGGGTCTTTGCGTTCCGATAGCTTCAACACTTCGCCGGCATTTTTGAGTTTGCCCGGATACGCCGAGGCGCGAGACTTCGCCATAGCGCAGCGGCATTGCTCTTGCCGTAGCTCGGGCCAGCCATACACAGGCACGCAATGGAAGTTCCAGACTTGCCACTCAAAGAACACGCCCCACGCTTCGATGATGCCACCGCTTGCGATGTAGTCGCACAGCTCACCCGGTGCGTGGGGGAGCGTGTAATCACCGGCCGGACGTTGGAAAACATCGTCAATTTCTGGCGGCCGCCACCAACGCGGGCCTTTACCGTCTTTCAAATTCCACGCGAGCGAGAGCACGCGGAAGGATGGGTGCTCAACGTAGTTGCGTGTGCCTACTACCGTGAGCCCTCGGTTTTGTTCTGCGATCCCCGGCAGTGACCCCCACTTTTGAAGGTGCGGGTGCCAGACATAGCCGGCTTCGCTGTATGTCTCAAAATCGAAGTCAGGAAGAACCGTTGCAGCGCCGATGCCTGCAATGTACTGAGTACCGGCGGGAGCGACGCGCCAATCAAGCATGATGTAAGTCTCAAGGCCCATTCCCCCACCGCTGCGCAGATTTTCGCGCTTTGCTTGTGGCCCCGCTGTTTGGGCAGCGGTGGGGGCGGGACTCTTCTGTCAGGGTCAGAAGGGTATATCGTCATCAATCGGCCCGTCATAAGGGCCGAGGTGGACTATCTGCTTGTGGCTAAAGTTTCACCATGTGGCCGGCCTGCAAGAGCTGTGCATCCGCCCACCCCTGAGCCCGGAACGCCTCATAGCGCGCGCCGGCCGGGTTCGCCATGCGATACCCCGCCGGAGCCCCGAGCGGGTCAGGATAGGCCGCTGTGGGCTGCGCAGGGGCCACAGGCGCGGCGGGCGGCGGGGGTGCCCCCGGAGCTGCCGCAGCGGGTGGCGCGGGATGCGCGCCGGGCACCGGGGGCGCGATAAAGGCCGGGTTGGGGGTCACTCCGACAGGGGGCGGCGGCGTCGCGGGAGCCCCGCCAGCGGCCGCGCCGGGTGCCGGGGGCGTGTAGACCGGGGGTGCCATGCCGGGCACTGGCGGGGCTCCGGGGACAGGCGGCGGCGCACCGGGCAGGTTGGCCGTGTTGCCGGGGATCGGCGCGGCGGTGACGCCGGCCGGCAGAGGTGACTTGCCGAAGCCCACGGTGCGCGGGTCCGGGCCGGTCATGATTTCCTTACCGGGCGCTCGATACGCGACCATGTTGTGATTCAGGTAGATGCCCGGCTTTTGCGCGTTGCCGTTGGATTCCACTGTGCCCCACACTTCGACGTAGAAACCTCGCTTGATGAGGCCCGGCTGTATCATCGGGTTGCCCTGTTCGTCGAAAACTTTAACAGGGTACATCGAACCAAATTTCAATATCCAATGGCCGGGGTGCCCTTCCTTGTCGCAATTCTTGCGGCCGGCTTCGTTGGGTACGGCGCTGTCTCCGTCTTCAATCTTCCACGCAAAGCGCGGATTGCTTGCGGCCTGCCCTTGCGGCCAATAGGCGTTGCCGAGCGTCCATATTTTTTGTCCCCATCCCGGCTCGTGGCCCCAATGGCCCAAGCCCGGCGTTTTTTGAATCGCGAGCGCGAAAAAATAATTGACGCGCTCTTTGCCGGCGTTCGGCCCTTGTTTGATAACAAGCGGGTTGCCCTGCATGTCTTTATTTTGAGGCTCGTATAGATCGCCGCTGACTATCCGGCCCACCGGGAACAAAATCACGTTGTCATTCTGTGCGTTCATTTGGAAAATACCTTGCGTGCAGTGATGGAACTATCCCGCGTCAGCTTTTGCGCTGCCGGGGGCCGGAAAGCATATTTTTTCATAACGTCAGGGTCAACCCCTACGTCAATCGCCTGTTTCGGGGTGATGAGCATTTCTTTTTTCGTTTGCGGCTTGCGTAGATCAATTCCTAGCAGCTCACCGAGCCCGACGACTTCGTCAACGTCCACGTCATCGCGGTAGATCATGCGCGACTGTCCGGCTTCCATGTGATAGAACGCCACGGCCTTACCTTGGCGCAAGAGCGCTTCCGCTTGCGCTGCAAGGCCCGTGCGTCGCGCTTCCAGCCGCGCGATAGCTTCATCAACCAACATCAACTCTTGGCCCATCGCTTCGGGCGGCAGCTCTACAAGCTCGGGGCTCGTGCTGAAGTCGATAAACGTTTGAGTTGCGTACTGTAGCGTCTTGCACAGGTGGCGGGCCTTGCAATCTATGCAATGCTCGCTCGTGCGCGCTTCAGGGTTCGGCATCAACGCGCGCTCGGCCGCACCGTGGGCAATGTTAATGATAGCGCGGATCATGTGCGCTTCCCCACGCCACACGCGGACGGGTCCGTCACGGTGATAACTGCGCGGTTGCACTAGCACGAGTTCGAGGTACAAGTCAGGGTCATTGTCCGTGAGCTGCAAGAGATTCATCACACCGCTTGCGTAGCTGCCCACTTGATAGTTTTCAAACACTTCAACGAAGCGGTGCCCGTATTTGTATTCTCCCACGCGCAACAGTTTGATAGGCCGCGACGGTAACGACGGGTCAGCCGCGCGCACCTCGGGCGGAAAAGTGTAGCTTGGGTAAAAGATAAAACCGTCAGGCGTGCCGGTGCATTCGGTGTTGTGAACGCGCGGGATCGCAACGCCCTGTTCGAGTCGTAGGAAAGTGTTGTAACCGCCCATCGCGTTGTTGTACATGATCGCACCGAGCACCATGTCTAAATCAACTTCCCATTGCCGCCCTTCGCTGATGAATTTCGCGCCTACGGGCAGTTCGTGGCCGTAGCCGGCAGCGTATCGCATCGCCACCCAATGCGCGGCTTTGCCTTCGGCCTCTTCCTCGGAATCGGGGAGCGGCGGCACTTGCTCTTGCAAAGTGAGTGACGCATTACAAGCAACAGTCAGATAGAGAGACGAGGGAGCTACGCGAGCGTGCATTAGATTGAATCCCAAAGTTGAGGGGCAATGTCCGCACCCAAATAGAGCGGGTGCTTAGGGCTTCCGTCTTTTGTGAGCCCAAGCGTATAGATTTTTCCCTCGGGTGCAGCGCGTTTGAGAATCCCCGCCGCGCGCGCCGCAAGCTGTTTGTCCGCGTGGGTGCCCCATCCGCAAACGATGATGGCCGCACGTTCGGCGTGGTGGACTAGATAGCCGGCATTCATAGCTTCTATCTCTAACGGTAGAGGCTGTACTAATTTTGGGTCCGTGCTGCGGAACGGGCTTACGTTGGTGAAAACCATTTCCCCGTAACCCCAAGACTCCGTGAAAGCCCACCCGCGCCGTTCGGTGGCATCGTCTGCGACCGCGTCAGCGGTGGAAGGATTCGTCAGCACCCAAAGCACGTAGCCGCGATGCCGGCGGCTATTCAGCCGGCAACGTTTGCAACTGCAAGCGGGCTCTATCGCTCGTCTCAAATCGAAACGATAGAGCCCGCAATCGCTGATGGTCGCCTCTCGCTTCATCGCATCGCGAGTATGGCGTCAATCGTCGCGTCAACAGTCGGGATGAGGTGCGCCATGTTGTTGAGCAACTGAAGCGACGGACAGCCCGCACTGATCACCGATTGCGTTACTTCTTCCGGCGTGATTTTGCCGGCCGCGCGCGCTTTGGTGATTTTGGTAACGAGCGCGCGGAACGGGTCAACACCGGGGCCTTCCGCGCCGGGGGTGGTGATGGGCGCTTGCGCTTCGGGCGCTTGTACGCCTGAAGTTGGGGGTGGCGGCGGGATGGGCGCGAGGTTACCGGGCGGCGGGGGCGGGGGCGGGACGGCTGCGCCGGCTCCGGGTGGATAGGCCGGTGCGCCTGTTGCTCCGGGGTGAGCGGGAGCACCCGGAAGAGTCACCGGGGCAGAAGCCCCCACCGTTGAAGGTGTACTTGCGGCTGACGAACCCGTCGAGCGGATACGCGGCGCAAGCTCACGCATCACAGCTTCAACGATTTTTTGGTCAATCCCCTTTTGGAGCTTCCAAGTTTTATCTTTCTTGACGCTCTTCCCTTTTTGGTGGATGCGTGCATCCCACGGAACGCCGGAAGCGTCGTACTCGTCAGCTACCGGGGGCTGCGCGGGCGGTGCCGGCGGGACAGCCGCAGGGGCCGAGTTCGGGGTCACTGTAGAACCAGCCGGAACCGTCGCAGTATCGACAGGGGGCGGCGGAGCCGGCGGAACGAAAGGGAGCACGTTGTCAACAGGGGGCGGCGGTGCCGGCGGTGGCGGTACAATGTGCGCCGCTAGGTCCGGGGGCATCGGCGGGGGTGGGGCCGCCGCTCCGCGCTCGGCTTCCTCGCGCTGTAGCGCATGGTCAAGCAGAAAATTTGCCGCCAGCCGCAAGGCGGCCGGTGTTTCGGCGAGTATGTCTATAGCGAGTTGCACGTTAAAATTCTCCGAATGTGTGAGGTACGAGCGTTGACGGGGGCTAACGATATCGTCAGACTGACGACCCTGTCAACTTTGCTTGTTTTAAGGGGTCACTATGGCGTGTCAGCGTTATCAGACGTTCCGCTTTACCGAAGAGTCTTTACAAATGATCGCCACTATGCGCGGCATCATCGAAGATTTCGTAAAGCAAGGCTTCGTGTTAACCGTCCGGCAGCTATACTACCAGCTTGTAGCGCGCGATTTGATCCCCAACACCGAAAAATCCTACAAGCGCGTCACGTCTCTT